>ERZ1026880.27-NODE-27-length-90046-cov-62.011657_pt1 | contig 90046 bp, 58 predicted proteins | sample MGYA00380170_ERZ1026880 | MGnify/ENA primary metagenome ERZ1026880 (study PRJEB33269, sample SAMEA4719806) | human gut metagenome | biome: human-associated habitat; feature: organic feature; material: feces | place: Cameroon | collected 2013-10 ...
AACTGCCGGGAAAGGGAGGTACCAGTATGTGCACAGTGTTAGACAAGGTTGAGAACAAGGGCAGAGAAGAAGGAAAACTGGAAGGCCTTGCGCAGGGAAAACTGGAAGGTCTTGCACAGGGAAAGCTGGAAGGGATGATTCAGGTCTATTATAAGGAACTGCATTATTCCGCAGATCAAATTTCCAGAGAGCTGGGAGCTCCGGTGGATCAGATTCAGGAAATCATCCGCAAGCTTATGCAGTGATTTCGGGGAAGGCTTATTCGACAAAGCCTTTCCATGTTATTGACAGGTTTTTTACGCTCGAGCGTCGTAAAACCGCAGCAAGGCAGGCGGAGCAGCGTAAATATTGCAGCAAAAACAGGCGGAGCAGCGTAAATATTGCAGCAAGGAAAGTGGAGCAGGTTCAGTTTTCCTCGCAGGGAATGTCCTTTGGCATGCCAAGTGCGAGGAGGCGGCTGTAATTTTTATAGTACAGATAGAAGCCGCCGATGTTGTGCTGTACGTCGTCGATCCGCACGCGGAAGCCATCGTGCCGCACCATGAAGGAGCCCAGAATTTTGTCCGGGCAGCGCATGTACATGGCGTATTCCGGGAAGAAAAAGCCGTTCAGCATCCGGTCTGCCCGCACGCGAATCGTGCGCAGAAAGTACGGAAGATCGAATTCCTTCAGATAAGGAAGGCCGGGATTCTCCGTCAGGATCCTTTCGTACGTTTCAAAGGTGACCATCAAAAGCTCCAGAAAGGTGTGGTAGGTGGTCTCCCGTTTATAGAGAAAATCAAGATTCACCCGGGCATTCCGGAGGGCGAAGGTATCGTAATCGTCCCGATGGATGTACCGGGTGATTTCGTTCATGGCGTACGCGACCCAGTGATCGCGGTAACGCGTATAGTCGGCTGCCAGAAAGTGGTCCACTGCTTTTCCGGCGTAAAATAACCATTTTTCCTCTTTGGTCAGCCGGTACAGCCTGCAGAGTGCATAGGCAGCCTCTCCGTCGTAGTACACCGTGCGATAGCGCTCCTTCAGGGAAAAGTCCATGTTCAGAACGTGCGAAAATTCGCCGGTTTCCGGATTCAGCAGGGAGAGAATTCCGTTTCCGAGAGCGCAGGCAATTTCGGTATAGCGGCGTCGCAAAGCCTCCTGCTCCGGGAACGCGTCCTTTGAGTGCACAATTTCCACACTCGGAGCCTCTGCGCGAGGCTCCCCGGAGCACAAAATTTCAGAACGAGACTCCCCGGAACACAGAATTTCGGAACGAGGCTCCCCGGAGCACAAAATTTCAGAACGAGGCTCCCCGGAGCACAGAATTGCAGGACGAGGCTCCTCGGAGCACAGATCCAGGTACTCTGTGATGGCGAGAATCAGGACGCCCCCTCCGCCGAGCTTGATTTCGTTTTTCAACGGTTCGGAAAGATAGGCGGTATCCGGATCCCTGTAAACCAGAGCGTGAGAGAGCAGGTACTCAATGGAACGCGCGGCGAGGGAGAGGACCGAAGCTTTTTGGGTTATGCGGTACTGACACAGAAGGCTCCAGATTGTGCTCGCGTGGCGCATGCAGTTGTAACCGGGGATCACGCGGTCAAAACGCGGGTAGTACCCATATCGGAAGGAGCCGTCCTGCTGCACTTGTTTTTCCAGAAAGGAAGCGGCAGCGGTGACGAAGCTTCGTGCGGCAGCGGCATCAAGATTTTGAATTTCGCGGCGCCCGCGGGAGAGGCCGTCGGGAATGAGAGGAATGACACATCCTGATGCAGAGGAAGAATCGGCATCCGTACTGGCGGCAGAATCGGTATCCGTCATGGCAGCGGCATTGGCGGCAGAATCGGCATCGTAGAAAAATCCTGTGGTCTGAAACAGAAGGAAGAACTCCGGGAGCTTTGGAAGAGCCGGCCGTCCTGCTTTCTTCAGATAGCGATTGAGATCTGCCAGAGAGATGCTGCCGCTTGCATAATCCAGTATTTTCGCACCGTTTAATTCTTCCTCAAGAAGCGCCGTCCGGAAGCTCCGGTCAAAAGAAAGCCCGAAGCGGAAAAATTCGTTCCAGCCGGGGTCCTTGATCATATATGCAAGCGTCTTCGCATCCGCAGGGGCGTATTCCGTCACGACGTCCGCCTTCAGCCAGCGGAACCGCTGATGCTTCTTCTGCATAAGCTTCCAGGCCTTCTGCTGCGCATCGGCAAACGCCTCCCCGATATCCGCGCCGCTCCCGTGAACGACGTCCGCCCGCGCACTTCCGTCACTGAAGGAAAGAAAAACAAGAAAGCCATTCTCCGGAACATAGACGCCTGCAGTCTGCATGGACTGCAAAAGCTCCCGGCATGCACCGCGAAAGGTGGTCTGGGAGGAAGCCAGCGAGGAAAGAGATGAGGACGAAAACGATGCAGATAAGGAAGGTTTTGTCATTGTTATAGCCACCCCAAAGAAAATAATTAGAAAACATGAGATGTTATTAAAAATCTAATGGAATTTATGATTGATGATTTTTATAATGATAGCTGTAAAGAATGAACAACTCTAATATTAACCGAGGCATGCCGCATGTGCAAATGGCATGAATGTGTTTCGGTATAACAGGTTGGGTATCAGTTGGTTTTGGAGATTGTACGATGGGAGGCATTGCATGAGAAGTCGTGAAGAAAACAATCAGGATCACAGAGAAAACACCGGAAAAATGTCCAGACTTGCGAAAAGCGTCATGGCAGCAGGCCTTGCCGTTGGCGGAGCCACTGCGTTTGGCGATATGAGCGTATTTGCTGCGGAGAACGGGGACGGCGGAGATCCGGGTGTCACTGTTGATACGAATGCACAGAGTGACGTTGAGCAGCATTCTGTGGAAATCTCGACAGGCGTGGTCAGCGTTTCGTCAGAAGTGACCACAACTGTGTCTGCGCCTGCACCTGCAGCAGCAGAACCTGCACCTGCAACGACTACACCTGCACCTGCAGCGGCAGAACCTGCACCTGCAGCGGCTACATCTGCACCTGTTGCGGCAGAATCTACACCTGCAGCGGCTACACCTGCACTTGCTGCGGCTGCACTTGCACCTGCTACACCTGCACCCGCTGCGGTTGCAGCAGAACCAGCAGCTTCCGCGACAGAATCCGCCTCTGCAACAACTGCGCCCGCACCGGTTGCGTCTGAGTCTACATCAACTACAACTTCAGGGACTGAGGGCAGTGTGACAACGACTACTACTGAGCAGAATGCGGGGGGAGCAACCACCGTAACGAAAACAGAGACAACATACGATCCGAACACATGCACAGAAACCAAGACAGAAACAAAGACAACGACTGAGATAGCACCGGGCGGCTATGATGAATCGAAGTTCGGAACGAAGACAGAGAAAACAGAAACGGTAAAGAATCCGGATGGCTCGGTAACAACCACAAACCAGTATGTCGGTGAGGATGGATCTACAACAACGGAAACCATCACGGAAACCACAACACCGGGAACAACCAGCCCTACTGTTATTTCTCCCTCAGACGGAACAGAGAAAAATGCTGTTCTTGTAGATGAGAATGGCAATCCGGTGAAGGACGCGAACGGGAAGAATATCATCGACAAAGTTACGAATTGGGAAGAAAAGAAGACAGAGTCGACGGGTGAGACAACTACGACGACTTATGTGGCGATTACGACATCAAAGGCAGAGAGCGCAAATGAAGAAGGAGTGGATCTCAGCTTAACTGAATATTATTTTACAGCGATAGAAAATGGACAGACAATCCGTGTTCCGGTATCCGGTGCAGGCGTGCAGCTGGAAGCTGTGCCGAACGGAGACGGCACATTTTCTGTGAACTACGGTGGACAGGTTTACACATTAGCTGCCACGGCTGTCACATTAAAAGGCACTTTGCCAAAAGGAGCATCTGTATCCGGGAAGGATAAATCTGAAAAAGATGTATCAATTAAGGTTGATGATAAGAAGGCGGAAATAGAAGTTACGCCGAACGGAGATGGAAGTTATACGTTTTCTGATGTGAATGGAAATCTGACTACACTGAAGTTTGCGGATGGGGTGGTACAGACCAGAGAAGGCGAGCCGTATTTCTATCTGGAAACAATAAAGGACGATGGAACAACAGAGGAAGTGCGTCTGAATGGATCAGGTACTTTTTCTGCAGATAAAAATGCTGATGGGACGTATCAGGTGACTATCGGTGGAAAATCTTATAAGGTCAGAGCGGCGGCAAATCAGATACAATCAGAAACAAAGAATACACTTTCCGGAACAGATGAGAACGGGAAGCTTGGATCGGCGGAAGTAGCAGATAATGTAGACAAAATTCAGGTGGAATGGGATACCGATAAGGGAAAATACAAGGGAACCTTTCAGGACAAGAATGGCCAGACGGTTACATTGTTCTTTGATTCTGCAACAAAGGAAACGGGAAGCTCATATACTTTTATTCTTGTAAAAGACGGAAACGGAACGAAACAGGTCAGAGTAAATCCGGAAAACCTGCCGACACCTGTCTGGAATGAAACAGAAAATGCTTATCAGATAACGCTGGATGGTACGACATACGCGGTTGATTCGAGCAGTGTTTCGGAAAAAATAACCATAAAAGGACAGGAACTTGCAGGGGATACCCCGAAAAAGGTAACGGTTCAAAAAGAACTGGATAAGGATGGAAAAGAAACCGGGAAGTATATCGGGACATTCACAGGAAAAGACGGGACAAAATTTACACTCCATTTTGAAGCGAACGAAGTTCAGCATGAAGAAGGGGAGCAGTATTACTATATTGATACCCGTGACGGTAAAAAGGAAATTCCGAAAGATGCCGGGCTGGAAGTTGTAGAAGATGGCGGCAAATTCTATGTGCTGGTCAGGAAAAACGGAGAAACGGGAGAACCGGAGCGGTTTGAGGTTGATAAGAACAAGCTGAAGGAAAATGTTAAAGAGAAGAAATACTATGTGGTTGGCTCGGATGGACAAAAATATGAGGTTTCGTCCGGAGCGGCACTGAAGGTGGAAGAAAGAAATGGACAGTATTATGTCCGATTTACTCCGAAAGATGGGAGTACTCCGATAGAGATTGCTGTGAATAAAATCCAGACAATCGCTGGCAGTATCTATGCGGATGATCCGAACCTGAAGGAAATCTCCAGAATCATTGGAGATTTTGGAGTAACAGCAGCGATAGAAATCGGCGACAATCATCATATGGACTCCAACTATCGTTATGGAGAAAACAACGGGACGGCACTTGGCGGTTCAAATAGCATCTACCTTCCTGATGTTCATACGAAGGGAGACACATCATATATCGGATATGTTAAGGGAAATGTTGTTAATTCGGGAGATTCTACGAAACGGCTCTGTATTAATCTGCGTGAAAACCAGGATCTTGTGACAAGCAACACGGCAGATGCTGCAAGAGTCGATCAGGCAAACGGATATTGCTTTGTCCGGACGAAAAAGGCAGATAAGACATATGAGTATTATGAGATCCAGAATTTTGCTGAAGTCGTTGTGGTAGAAGAAAACATTGCTGACAGCATCCGGAAGGATCTTGACGAAACAGCAAATCATGCGGAAAAACTTGGGGAGCATGAACAGACAGCAGGAGTTGTCAATGATAATAAGAAAATTGATATTACGGGCGTTGCAAATTCTGCTGGTGAAAACAAGGATGTTATTTATGTGTCTGTTGGAACTGATTCCGGATATGTGAATGGCTTTAAACAGGCAAGCCAGACAACCATCACCATGCGTGAGGATCAGATCCTTGTTATAAATGTTGATGCCGGTGATGCCAGCGAGATTGCATTGCATAAATTTGAAGTGAAGCTGCAGAAGAAAGACGGATCTACGGTAAGCTTTTCTTCAGATCCGCATAAATTAGGGGAGACTGTTGGCGATGCCATGCTGCGGTATGCACAGCAGATCATATTCAATTTCGGTAAATTCAGCGGTAAAATTCGAACAGACGGATCTATCTGTGGCTTTATAATTGCACCGAATGCCACTGTTGCAATGAACAGTACATCATCGGGAAGGATAGTTGCAAGAAATTATGAATCGAACAGCGGTGAATGGCATTTTACAGGAACATATCCTGGAACAGGGTATGAGTATAACCCGGAAGAAGAGCACTCTGTTGAATACAGTATCAGCATGATGGAAGGGAAGAGAGAGAACTGTTTTGTTGTTCCGGACAAGAGTGCTTGGCTGACACCGGCGGAAGCAATGGAAAGCAGATTCTTTGTTGCGCCGACAAAGAGTACCTCATATTCTCTGACGCCTTCAAAGGGAAAATCGACCACGTATTATATAGTGCCAACCAAAGACTCGATTGAGATTTACGAGACCAGGATTGATGCGCAGTACTATAAAACAAAAAAATATGAAAAGAAGGTGACCAAAACCTCGAAGAAATCCGAAAAGCAGTACATCTTCCGCAGAACAGAGGGAGACACCGACACGGATACCGACACCGATACTGACACGGATACCGACACCGACACGGATACTGATACCGATACGGATACTGACACGGACACCGATACCGATGAGGGAGAGGTTCTGGGTGTTCACAGAGATCGGCCGTCCGGCGGCAGGGTCCTTGGTGCAAACCGCGGCCGTCACGTGGCAACCGGAGATGAGACCAATATGATGGCGAGTGCCATGATGGCGGGAGCATCCGGCGGCGGACTTGGACTGATCGGTCTTGTAAAGAAGCTTCGCAATCGGAGAAATCGCAGAAAGTGATTTCGCAGGAAGTGATTTTTCAGGTTTGCCGGAGAGATCGTCTTCGGGATTTGTTTACAGAAGGTGAACACCGGGGAATGATGCGGAAGGAAAAAAGGCAGACGGAACAGTAACAGGAGCAGACAAGGGGATTTCAGCAGCCTGCGTGATCGCGGGATCTGTTGGAATCCCTTTGCTGTATGCCGTGAGATACGATGAGGGAAGCATCTTGGAAGTGAAAAATATCCGGATTGTATTTGGGATGTTGTATGATATAAATTGAGGCTGAGACAGATTGTCAGCAGAGAGACTATCAGCAGAGAGGAAAAGTCTGCAGGAGATTGGATGCGGGGACACAGCATTTTACGGGGACGAATTGAATATTCGGCGCTGATCGTTCTGGTATATCTTCTGGGACGCAGTATTCCGATTCCCTGGGTGGTATATCAGGAACCGGAGAATGTGGGAAATGGCATTCAGGCTTTAATCGGAAGCTTTCTGGGGAGCAGCATCAGCACAACATCGCTGTTTTCTCTGGGACTGACCCCGTGGGTGACGGCCATGGTGGTGGTCAGCGTCTTTCAGAAGACGGTGCAGGATAAGACACAAAAGAGATCGCCGGGGCAGTCGAATCGAAAGATTCTGGTCCTGGCTTCTTTTCTTGCCGTGGTGCAGGCACTGATCGGTGCGGGGAAGATGCAGTACAGACCTTATGGAAATCTTCGGGTGACGGAGCTGTGGCTTCTTACCGCTGCGGTTCTGGTCGGCGGATCGTTTCTGATCCGGTGGCTTGTCGGACGCAACACAGCATGGGGGATCGGAGGACAGGCGCTGATCATTCTGGTAAATATCCTTGGAAATCTGAGGACGATGGCGGCAGAAGTGATCCGGACAGCAGGGGCGAGGCCGGTGAGGCTTCTTCTGATTCTGGCAGCAGGGCTTGTCATTGTCCTTGCCATGTTGTTTCTGGAGGGCGGTGAATTCCGGAACACGGTGCGCAGAATCGGAATCAACAATCTGTACGCGGCGGATGATTACATTGCAATCCGTCTGACGCCTGCAGGAACGATGCCGGTGATGTATGTCATGTCCTTTTTTACCTTACCGTATTATGTGCTGCTTGTTCTGCGGATCTTTCTTCCGGGGAGCGCGTGGATTGACGAGGGCCTTTCTGTTCTGAACCTGAATCAGACTGCGGGAGTCTGGATTTTTGGAGGACTTCTTCTTGTTCTGACGGTGGTTCTGTCTGTGATTATGGTCGGCCCGGGAGAGATCGCAAGGAATCTGGAGCAGCAGGGAGATTACCTGGATTACATGGAACCCGGAAGGGAGACCGCTCTTCATCTGTTCGGGCAGACAGTGACGGCTGCGCTTTTTTCCGGGGTGGTGACCTGGCTTCTTGTGATTCCGCCGCTCTTTGCGCGGGCGGCGCAGGGGAGTTCATCCGGGCTTTACATGGCGCCGATGACCATCATGGTGGCGGCGGGAATGGCAGCGGAGCTTCTGGAGGAGGCAAGGGTTTACCGGACGATGGAGAGCTACCGGCCGTTTTTGTAAAGGGAGGCCACAGGTTTATGTACAGTTTTATTCCATCATGGTACGAGGGAACCGGCGAGTGGCATGCGCACATTACACCCTGGTATCAGAAGGCGCAGTCGTATGAATTTGATGACACGGTGAATCAGCTTCGGATGTTCCGGGATGCGGGCGAGGAGACGGAGCTTTTGTGTCTTGCTTTTTTTCCGAATTTTCGCAGGTTTCTGCACAGACAGAATCTCTATCCGATTGCTTACTGGTCGGTTTTTGATGAAATGCAGAACATCACGCTTCGAACGCCGGCGGTGTTCTCGTATCTGGAGCTTCCCTGGCCGGAGGACGTAGAATGGGTGTACCTTCCGTCCCGTGCGGTAGCCATCCGGCAGGAGCAGACGTATGCCGATGTGGAGTTTACAGAAGATGGGACGCTTTGCTGGGTGGAATATTACGGAAAAGGCGAGGCTGTCCGGCGAGATCTTTATGATGACAGGGGATTTTGCTCTTCGTCGATTTTCTTCCGGGATCATGAAAAGCTCCGTCAGGAATACTATGATGCACAGGGAAAATTACGATTTACGCTGAACTGCACAACAGGCGGTGTACAGGTTTCGGAGAATGCTCGGGGAGATTTTAAGAGGCAGTTTTATCCGTTTCCGAAGGAAATGATCCGTGAGAAACTGGAGACGTTTTTGATGCGTCATCCGGACCGGGAGGCGGTTGTCATTGCAGCAAACCCGCAGCATAACAGCCTGATCCTGCAGACACTTCGCAGACTTTCCGGACAGCGGATTGTCCTGTCTTTTTTTGAAAACCGATATGATCTGACGAATCGGAAGGTACTGCAGGAGGATGCGGCCGATGCCTGCCTTCTGGTCACGGACACAGAGCATACGGCGAGGCTGATTGAAGAAGCAGGGATTCGCGACAAGAACATCTGCGACATCTCGCCGTTTGACACGAGACTGTCTCTTGGAAAAAGCCAGCGCATCCGGGAGCTGAAGATTTTTATGCCGATGGATGGACTGGAGGGTGTGTTTCTGGAAAAGGCGCTGCGGCAGGTTTTTGATTACATGCAGCGTAATCCGGATGTGGTTTTGCTGGCAGCCACGGGTGAGAATTCGCAAAGCGGTCTGGATCAGCTGAAGGAGAAGCTGGAGGAAATTCTGGCGGAGATGGGGCTTTTCGGACAGCCTGGATGGAGAATTGCTGCTCCGGATGGAGAGCCGGATGGAGCCGGACGGGAGGGCTCCGGGCCGGAAGAGAATGCAGACGGCAAGGCGAGAATCCAGATCACTGTATATCATTCGGAGAATGACATGATCCGGATTCTGTATGATACAAGACTAATTCTTGATGTTCGTGATCAGCCGGATCTGTACCTGCAGATTGCAGGAATCAGTGCGGGCATTCCGCAGGTCAATTACCGTTTTACGAGATATGTGAAGCATCAGAAGGATGGCTACATCATTCAGAACATCAATTACATCACAGGGGCTTTGGAGTATTATCTGGACGGCCTTTCGGGCTGGAATGAAGCGCTTGTGTACTGCGTACAGGAGATTTCAAAATACACCGGCGGTACGCTGGTGAAGCAGTGGAAGCAGCTGATCCGGGAAGGAGGCACGCAGTGAGAGCCTGGCAGCAGGGAATCATACAGAGCCCGGCAGTTCAGCTTCCGGTAAGCCAGCTTACGGTGCACACATCCTTTCATGGAGCGGTGACCTTCCGCGGGCATGGCGGGCTGCACTTATCCGGAAACTTCGGGGAGAGCTTTCGTCCGCTTTTGGAATGGACACAGAGCATTTCTCTTCCTGCAGGAACACAGTGGACGGTGTGGCCGGAGCTTGTGGCGGATGACAGCGTGCAGGCAAGGCTTTGGTTTTACGAGCGGAGAAACGGCTTTTCCGGCATTACAGGTACGTGGACGGAGGAGAACCTTACACAGCCGGCTGCGGTTTCTGCGGGAGAGGGGCTTCGTCTTGCAATTTCTCTGGAAGCGAGGGGAGAGGGAACCCTTTCTGTTGGGGCGCTTCACATCCGGCAGGCAGTGCCGGACGGGGATGCTTTTTTTCCTGGAACAAGGCGCGAGGCGGACGCAAAGGGAGAAGAGTTTTTCTCGTTGTTCGGATCGATGGACCGGAAGCCGCCGCTGAATGTTTTCTTTACAGACAGAAGACCGCAGGAGGGCTTTGATCATCTGGATTATCTGTACTCACTGGGAGCTCCCTTTCTTGTTCTTACGGATCCGAGACTTGGCGGCGGCTGCGGATATCTTGGCTCTCCGGAGTACGAGGAAAAGATAACAAAACGCATTCGCGGAGCCTTGGGAACACTTGGCTTTAACAACAGTCATCTGATTCTTGCCGGGAATTCGCTGGGAGCAGTCGGAGCGCTGTACTATGGTGCAGTGCTTCATCCGCGGGCGATGCTTCTTGGAAAGCCGCTGATTCATCTTGGGAAGATGGCGCTTCGGGAGAAAATCTGGAGGCCGGGCGGCTATCCTGCGTCTCTTGATCTGCTTCAGAAGCTCTCCGGAGGAACCGGCCGGGAATCTGCAAAGCAGCTGGATCTGCGTATGTGTGAGCGACTGGAGAATGGCTCCTTTGCGGGCACGGAGATGGCGGTTGCGTATATGCAGGAGGATGACTACGATCCGTCTGCATATCTTGATCTTCTGCACCATCTGCGCGGCAAGGAGGCCAGAGTTTATGGAAAGGGCTTTCAGGGACGGCATGAGGATGGCGGAGATGAGGTTCTGGAATGGCTGAGCCTTCGTCACAGGAGGCTTTTGCTGGAACGGTTTGGAAGATATGAATCCTGAACAGATGCAGAAAAACGGCACAGCCGAATATAAGGAAAACGTTATCTGGCTGGTGTACTGGGATCACTATGCACAGGACGCATGGCTCTATGGGAGTACCATTTCTTTTCTGCCGGATGGGGCAGTTCTGTTTGAGAATGGAGAAATGCCTCCCGGATTTTCGGTGAGGGAGTGGTTTTCTCTGATGGATTATCAGGAAAAACGAATGGAGCCGCAGCTGCCGCTTCTGGAGGAAAAGAAGGCCTACCATATTTTGATAAGGAAGATGGATGAGCCGGAAAATGGCTCCTTTCTCCGGCTGAATTTCTATGACCGGCAGGGCGAGCTGTTGGATTTTTGCCTTCTTCGGGAAGAAGAGGGGAGCTTTATGTATCCGGAGGGGGCTTTTTCCTATAGCCTTCAGCTGGTGCAGGGAGGAGCAGAGAAGATCCGCTTCCGGTATATTGCGCTGATGGAAGAGGAAGCTTGGGAGAGAGAAAAGGAAGCGCTGCATGCGGAGAACAGCGGGGAGAGAGCTGCTCTGGAGAACGCGGTGAGGCTTCAGAAGAGGACGCTGCGCCTATGAATTCTGTACAGAATCAATTACAACTGAAGAAAATGTACCGGATTCTTGCGAAGGTGAATGCCCTCTCGGAGGAGATGGAACGGCTCTCGGATGCGGACCTGCAGGCAGTGACCGGGAAACTTCGGGGAGAGCTCCGAAACGGCGCAGCGCTTGATGCACTTCTTCCCCGGGCCTTTGCTGCGATGCGGGAAGCCTCGAAGCGGGTCCTTGGAAAATTTCCTTATGATGTGCAGGTCCTTGGAGGAATTGCACTGCATCAGGGCAAAATTGCGGAGATGAAGACGGGGGAGGGAAAGACGCTGGTAGCCACCATGCCGTTGTATCTCAATGCGCTTTCGGGAAAGGGCTGCATTCTGGTGACCACCAACAGCTACCTTGCGGCACGTGACGGAGAGGAGCTGAAGCCTCTGTATCGCTTTATGGGTATGACGGAGGCGGTTGGAGTATCGCCCGAAGAGGGCGGACAGCTCACCAATGCGCAGAAAAAGAGAGTTTATGCATCTGACATTGTCTATACGACAAATGATGCTCTGGCCTTTGATTACCTGTTTGAGAATCTGGAATCCTCAGCGGAGAGCCGGTATCTTCGCGGGATGAATTATGTCATTGTGGATGAAGCGGATTCCGTCCTTCTGGACAGTGCACAGATCCCCTTAATCGTTTCGGGAATGCCGAGAGTCCAGTCCAATCTGTTCGGAATTGCGGATTATTTCGTCACGACGCTCGAGAAGGATCGTGATTATAAAACAGAAGATAAAAATGTCTGGCTGACGCAGCCCGGAATCCGGAAGGCAGAGCGCTTTTTCAGTGTGAAGCGGCATGAGCTTTATACGCCGGAGCATGAGGCGATCGTCCGTCATATCAATCTGGCACTGCGCGCGCATGTGATTATCAAGAAGGAAGAGCGCTATATTGTCCGTGACAGGTCGGTTTGTCTTCTGGATGAGAAAACAGGCCGCGTTCAGCCGAGCACCAAGCTTCGCTGCGGGCAGCATCAGGCACTGGAGGCGAAGGAGCATGTGACCATAACGGAGGAGAGCCGCGCGGTTGCGGCGGTGACCTACCAGAGCTATTTCAATATGTACCGGAAGCTTGCGGGGATGACGGGAACCGGCGCGCATGATGCCGATGAATTCCGGCAGATCTATGGGCTTGATACGGTGATTGTTCCGACAAGAAAAAAGGTTCAGCGTGTGGATTATCCGGATCTGGTTTATCCGAATCGGTCGGCGCAGATGCAGGCGGCGCTTCAGGAGGTGCTGCACGTTCATGAGAGCGGACAGCCGGTCCTTGTCATTGCGAGCTCGATTCAGATGTCGGATCTCTTTTCGGAGATGCTTCTGGATCAGGGAATTCCCCATAACGTTCTGAATGCATACAACATTCCGAAGGAGGCTGCGATCATTCAGGAGGCCGGGCAAAAGGACGCCGTGACGGTGGCAACTGCGGTCGCGGGCCGTGGGACGGATATTCGTCTGGGCGATGGCGTTCCGGAGATGGGCGGTCTTGCGGTCATTGGAATCGGCCTTATGGTGAACAAGAGACAGGAGCTGCAGGGCAGAGGGCGAAGCGGAAGACAGGGAGATCCCGGATTTTCGAGATTTTACCTTTCTCTGGATGATGAGGTGGTCCTGGAATATGGGAAAAAATGGCTGAGCTCCTGCCGGAAGGGAGCGAAGGCGATACGAAACCGGCGGATTCTTCGTGCCGTGCACAATGCGCAGCGTATTGCTTCCGATATGGCGAGAGCCAGCCGGAAGGCAACCAGGGATTTCGGCGAAAGCATGGAGAAGCAGCGGAATTTAATTTATGAAACGAGAAATCGGGTGATGAATCAGGTCCCGTTGGAGTCCTCCTACTATCTGGATATGGAAAGGCTTGTGGTAGAGCATTATCTGGACCACATGGGACATCTCCCGGATCCGGATGATGCAGTGCGTTTTGTCATGGATAATATCAGCTATGAATTCGGCGGCTTTCCTTCGGAGGAGATGCTGAACACAAAAGAAAAGGCTGTGAATTATCTCATGCAGCAGGCGAAAGAAGCACTGGAGAGAAAGAGTGCGGAGCTTGGGAGCCGCGACATTCTGGAGAAATATTACCGTCTTATGACCCTCCATGCGATTGACCAGGCATGGGTGGAACAGGTAGACTACCTGCAGCAGCTGCGGCAGGTGATTTCCGGTCGGCAGTATGCAAGGCACAATGCGAAATTCGTTTTCCCGCAGGAGGCATATAAGGGCTTTGAGAAGATGCAGATGGAAATCCGGGCAGGTATCATGAGAAACATCCTGCTGGGAGAGCCGGTGTGGGAAAAAGACGGGAAGCTGCGTATTTTGTATCCGTAAAGTGTGCAGATCTGCCGGAACATAAGTTACCATAACAGGTCGGACCAAAAGTTATCCTTAACCATGAGAAAGAGATGCTAATGAATGTAGTAAGCAGTATGATCGGATCGGGAATCTCGTTTTTGTCCCTGGAATATCTTGCTTTTTTGCTTGCAGCGGCGCTGGTGCGCTATCTTTGCCCGGAGAGGGCGAGGACGGCGGTACTGCTTGCCTTCAGCTGGCTGTTCTATGCGGCGTGGAACCCGGTGTGCCTGCTGTTTCTGATTTTTACAACGGTGACCACGTATTTTACGGGGCGATATGTCAGCGGGCGGAGTGTTCGGGCTGCGCAGGAGATCGGCGCAGGAGACGCGCGGAGTAATGCCGGAGCTGGAAGCGTGGGAGCAGCGCTGTTTCTGTGCATTGCCGCCAATCTCGGCGTTCTGTTTTTCTGCAAGTACTGGGGCATGTTTTTCCCGGGAATCTTTGAACAAAGACTTCTTCCGGTTGGAATTTCGTTCTACACGCTGCAGGCGCTTGGCTATGTGGTGGACTGCTGGCGGGAGGGAAAGGCTGCGAAGGCTTCCGCACAGGCATCCTCCGGACAGAATTCGTCTGTGCAGGATGGAGGGAAAAAAACCGGAGCAGACGGGCCGCGTTTTCTTACCTATGCGCTGTTTGTTTCGTTTTTTCCGGGGATTTTGTCCGGCCCGATTGAGCGGGGATGGAATATGCTGCCGCAGTTTGAAAAGCCCTGCAATTTTTCCTTTGACAATCTGCGAAACGGCCTTCTGATTATGACATGGGGCTATTTTCTGAAGATGGTTCTGGCGGACCGGATTGCGATTGTGGTGAATCGGGTGTATGCCAATCCGGAGGGCGTTCCGGGAACCCTTGTGGTGCTTGCGGTTCTGCTCTATTCCGTTCAGATTTACTGCGATTTTGCCGGGTATTCGGCGATCGCCATCGGCTCTGCAAGGGTCCTGGGCTTCCGGGTGATGCAGAATTTTACAGCGCCGTATCTGTCGGCGTCTGTTGCGGAATTCTGGCGGCACTGGCATATTTCGCTGTCCACCTGGTTCCGTGATTATCTTTATATTCCGCTTGGCGGAAACCGGAGGGGCACAGGGCGAAAATACCTCAACATTCTGATTGTCTTTGCGGTGTCTGGGCTCTGGCACGGAGCGGGCTTTACCTTCCTGTTCTGGGGCTTTCTCCATGGAATCTATCAGGTGGCCGGATATTTGCAAAAGCCCATCCGCGATGCCCTTGCACAGCGTCTTCACATTGACAGGACGCGCGGCTCGCACCGCGCGCTGCAGATTCTGGTGACCTTCCTTCTGGTGTCCTTTGCGTGGATTTTCTTCCGGGCGGATTCCTTTTCTCAGGCCGTTCAGATCATCCGCTGCATGAAGGGAGCCGAGATCTGGAGCCTGACAGACGGAAGTCTTCTCGGGCTTGGACTGGATACGATGAACTGGGTGCTTCTTGCGGCGGGACTTGTTTTCCTGTTCGTGCGCGATCTTTGCGTGCGCCGCGGAATTTCCCTCCGGGTACAGCTGCAGAAGCAGGGAATATGGCTTCGCTGGCTGCTGTACATCGGCGCGGTGCTCCTGATTCTCGTTTGCGGAATCTGGGGACCCGGCTATGATGCGTCCACTTTTATTTACAGTCAGTTCTGACACAGGGCGAAGAGTGATGCGAATTCGAAAAACAGGACAAAAAATTCAAAAGGTACTTCTTACCGTGTTGTTTCTGCTTCTTCTCGCAGGCTGTCTGTATCTGGCAGACCGCCTGGTGGAGAGAAAGGGAAGTAGGGAGAAGAACGGGGATTATTTTGCCGCGGCTCCGAAGGCGGATGTGCTGCTCCTTGGGTCCTCGCACATGATCAACGGGATCAATCCGGCGGTTCTGTACGAGAACTTTGGGATTGCCTCCTACAATCTCGGCGGACATGGGAATGTTCTGCCGGTGACCTACTGGGAGTTTGTGAACGCGCTCGACTACGGGACGCCAAAATATGTGGTGATTGACACGTATCTTCTGGAGAAGGACTATCAGTATCTGGATTTGATGACGGATGCGGAATCGGACGCGGACAGGAGTGCCGCAATTGATCAGCTTCACGAGGTGATGGATGCTTTTCCTTACGGGAAAAACAAGAGGGCTGCTTTGGCAGATCTGATTTCGGATCCCTCCCTTCGAAGGGAGTTTGCCTTTGATTTTATCCGTTATCACAGCCGCTGGTCCTCCCTGGAACGGGAGGATTATGAGGGAGTCTTCGGAGAGCCCTGCGGAGAGTCGATTCTTGGCGCGCAGCTCCGCTATGAGGTGGACCCCGGTGTATCGCTCTATCCGCGGGTGGATCCGTCGGAGAAATTCGAGGACGCCACGGTCGGCAAAACCTATCTTCGAAGGATTCTGGATCTTTGCAGGGAGAAGGATATTTTTCCCATTCTGGTTCAGGTCCCCTTTGCGGAAAATGAGGATCTGCAGCGGATTGCAAACAGCGCGCAGGACATTGCGGACGAATACGGCATCCCGTTCCTGAACATGAATTATGTGGAAAATATCATCAACCCGGAAACGGATCAGCAGAGCCAGACACATTTAAACGCACTTGGCGCGGCAAAAGCCTCCGCCTGGCTCGGAGCGGTGCTTTCCTCCGAGGTCGGCGTGCCGGACCGGAGAGGCGAAGCGGGATATGAGCTCTGGGAGGCCGCGGTTCGGAAATATCACCAGCAGATTGTCGCGAACATCCTGAATCCGGAGGATCTGTACGCGGAGCTGATGACACTGAATTTTAATGATGTCAGCACAATTATCTTCATCAACAATGATTCGGTTGCCTTTTACGACGAGTCCTTGCGGAAGCTGATCAAGAATCTGTCCGGCACGGATGGAATTGATGTCATGGCCGGGACGAAGCTTGGCTACTGCCTGATTCATGACCCTGTGACCGACACGAACGAGGAGACCAAGGGAACGGTGCCGCTGGAGAACATCAAAACAAGCTTTGGCACCGTGAATTTCACGACATTGGAGAATTATGATCTTCTGAGCGTCGGAGAGAATACCGACGAAAATCAGCTGGACTACGTGAACAACGGAAACATTGACGTGCAGATCCTGGTCTATGATCCCGCAAGCGGGGAGAAGATCGGACACCTCTATTTCCGCGACGGCGGGCTGGTACGAGGGTAAGGCAGGATGGCAGGATGAATTCTATGGCCGGAAATCATCCCTGTTATGAAGAAAACTGTAAATCAGGATGAAATCCGCGGCCGGAAATCATCCCTGTTATGAAGAAACCTGTAAATCAGGATGAAATCCGCAGCTGGGAATCATCCCTGGGAGGAGAAAACAGCAAGTAGGGATGAATTCTATGGCCGGAATTCATCCCTGGGAGAAGAAACCAGCAAATCAGGATGAATTCTATGGTTGGGAATCATCTCTGGGAGGAGAAACCAGCAAATCAGGATGAAATCCGCGGCCGGGAATCATCCCTGGGAGAAGAAACCTGTAAATAGAGATGAATTCTATGGCTGGGAATCATCCTTGGGAGGAGAAAACAGCAAATCAGGATGAAATCCGCGGCTGGAAATCATCCCTGCGAGAAGAAAACAGCAAATCAGGATGAAATCTATGGCTGGGAATCATCCCTGCGAGAAGAAACCAGCAAATCAGGATGAAATCCGCGGCCGGAAATTATCCCTGGGAGGAGAAAACAGTAAATAGAGATGAAATTTCGGCCCAAAAGTAATCCCGGAATGAGTGTTTCACCGAATAAGGATGAAACCGGCACCCTGCGGCATGACAAGCCATCCCCCTGTAAACAAAAGCAAAATAATAAATTGTGGATATCGGTTGTGAAAGAGTGACAGGAAAGCAAGCAGCTTTTCTGTCACTTTTTGCGGATTGACCGGGCACGGGTCTCAAGCGTATCCTTTTCTTACCCCAATGTGGGAGCCGGGGGCTGAATGCCGGATGAGTCCATTGGGGAAACTGATTTCTGAATCGAAGTCTTTCTTCGAAAGACTGCCATTTCCTTGAAGATGTCACAGGAAGAAAGCTTCGTCTTATTCTGCGGTCGCAGAACTGTTCCAATTTATCTGACAACAGCACACACTTCTATTAAAAAGAAGTACAGATTAATTTCTGTTTCTGACTTGCCAAGGGCCCGGCGCTATGGTAATATTCTTTTTGCGTCTGACAGAGAAACGCATCTGATGTGACTCTGAACGGACGGAACAGAATATGCTGGCATGGCTCAGTCGGTAGAGCGTCGCATTGGTAGTGCGGAGGTCCCGGGTCCGATTCCCGGTGCCAGCTGATTTGGGAGATGAGATTGGAAACAGTCTCATCTCTTTTTGCGTGTTCTACAAGCGATGCGTGATCGAGAGTTGAACGACCGTCCGGAAGCTTGCTTCCAAGGCGGGCGTTCAACTCGAGAGCACATAGCGCGCCAGCGCGACATGAGCGAGACGCAAAGCGTCTGCGAATGCGCATCACCGGGATTAAGCATCGCCAGGCTAACCACCTTACGGACCGAGCTGTCCGGAAGCTTGCTTTCGGCGCGGTGGTTCACATCTGCCTTTCCCAATGAATAAGAAGAAATCAGCAGCACATCACATCCCAATACATTCATTCAGAGAGAAAGGAAACTTGAAGCAAATGGAGTACAGAAGAAACCGAAGAAATGAGGAGCGCGGGAAGGACCGCCGGATGGCGGGGGACCAGAATGGGGAGATCGACTGGCTGGATGAGGACAGCGGAACGATCAAGGCGAAGAGAAAGCTGGGGGAAAAGCGCAGCCTGCCAAAGCCGGGGCCGGTGATGATTGCGCTTCTTGCCATGCTTCTTCTTGCGGGAAGCACGCTGACACTGGTGGTTCTGCAGGTGAACGGAGCAGGAAGGCAGCAGGAGGAGCAGCAAAGGAAGGATGAGCAGATGGCAAGGCAGCTGGAGGAGATTCAGCTGTATCTGGCATCGCTGGATGAAACGGTGGCGGGCGGGCAGCTCTCAGATGAGGGAAGCTATGCACAGCTGACACAGGAGGTTGGAACTCTGCAGCGGAATCTGACGGAGTATCGGGACAACAATACGATCGCAGATGATGCGATCGGCGAGGATCTGGACAGTGTCATTGCACAGCTTGACAGCATCCAGGAGAATCTCGAGGAAGAGCGGGAAGCAGCCAGAAAGAGAGATGCAGATGGAACAACCGGGAATCAGCAGACCGCGAAGCAGCTGCAGAGCAATGTGGATTCACAGCTTTCCTCTGTGCGCGAGGATATTCGCAAACTGATTCAGGAGGCTTCCGGTGAGAGCAAGGCGGAGTACAAGGAGCTCCTTACTGTTCTGAATGGAACCGATTCGGAGTTGGAAGCCCTGGAGAAGCAAATTGTGTCTGCACAGGAGAAGATGCAGAGTGCGCTCAGTAACGGCCTTGGCAATGTAAACGGGAATGTCACAGGGCTCAAGGGCTCCATCGGTGAGATGAAGGCATCGGTAGAGAACATGAAGGGGCAGCAGTCGGAGCTGAAGCTTTCCATGGAGACCCAGGCGAAGGCACAGGAAAGCGCGCTGGAAAGCCTGTCCGTAAATCTTTCAGATGGACAGAGCAAAGTAAAGACCCGGATGGAGGAGGCAGAGGAGAGCATACTGAAGAAGCTCGGAGATACGGAAGAAAAGCTGAAGGATCGAATGAATGAACATGCAGAGGAGGAAAAGCAGGGCAGCAAGGAGAACAGTGAGAATACCAAAGAGATTCTGACAAAAACGAAGGAGCTTCAGAGCTGGCAGGAGACGGCGGGAAAGAACCTGGATTCCGTTGGTCAGAGTCTGGAGTCGATGGGAAAGAAGCTGGAATCGATGGAAAAGAGTCTGGGGAAGCTGACGGGGGATGCGGGAAAGGATCCGGAAGAGGAACCGAAGAAGCACCTTCATATTGATTGGGATGGAAATGAAGTTACTGCAGAGCAGGCTGCCAGGGAAGGCGGGTGCTTCCATACACCTGTCTATCAGCTGGACGAGAGCGGACAGCCGGTTGTCGAGGAAGACGGACAGAAGGTCGTGATTGGGTATCGGGCGAGCTGCCGTTATGCGGTTTCTTCCGGAACCGGTGGAACCACCGGGGACGCAGGCACAAACTGACGCGATGAGTCCAATTAGCGACCCGTGAAATGTGAGCTCTGAAGACGCAGGCGTAAATCCGTCCTGATTCTGCAGAGCGAGAGCTCTCCTGATGAGGCGGGTCCTCGGGCTATGCGCTGTAAAAAGAAAATCCCCCGGCGGGAATCCTTCCTGAAAGCCAGCCGGGGAGATCATAGATAGATTATGCAGATTTCTCTTCCATGGATGTCGGGAACAGTCTTCCCTTGTGGGGAAGAAGAACGGAAATCAGAACTCCGCCGAAGATGACGCAGCAGATGACTTCGCCGGCACCAACGGTGAGAGCAAGGAACCAGAGCGCTCCGGGAACGGCATAGGCATAGCGAAGAACCAGCGGAATGATGATGCCGTTGGATACAACCGGGCAGAGCGTGCAGAGGAAGCGATGCTTCCGGAGTGCATAAGTTCCGACTGCGCCAAGAAGCGTTGCCAGTGTGCCGAATACAACATCGGGCAGAGCACTTCCGGTCAGAATGTTGGCGAGAAGACAGCCGATGGTGACACCGGGAACAGCAGCCGGAGTGAAAAAGGGAAGAACGGTCAGTACTTCGGAGAAGCGAACCTGAATCGCACCGCTTGCAAGATCAAAGCCTGCGGCGAGAGCGGTCAGTACGATGTAAAGTGCTGCGATCATGGCTGCCTGAACAAGGAACAGAATGCTGTGACGGGTGTTACGGGAATGATTCATGATGTGATCTCCTTTAGTTTTGTGCGAGTGGGAAGGATGAACCGGTTCCGGCCTGCAGCCCAAAGGCATGCAGCTGCTGGAAAAGGTATAACACTCGGTGATCAATTAATGCATGCGTAACCATAGCACCACACGGCCAAAAGCGCAAGACAAAAAGTACAAAGTAAAAGATGCACGGCCAAAAGCGCAAGACAAAAAGTGCAAAGTAAAAGATGCACGGCCCAAAATACAGGGCAAAAGGACAAGGCAAACCTGTAACAAAAATGTAACAGTTTTGCCTTCTTTTTTTGTTTGCAGTAGAATAAATTGACTAGGCATATTCTGCGCTAAGGGAAGGTGCCGGTTGGAAGAAATGAATGAGAATGATTTTACCTGTATTTGAGAATCTGAAAGGAACGGACAAGAACTGCTTATGGATTATGGAAGAAGAGGCCTTGTCAGGAAACAGAAGAGTCTGAACTCCAGAAGAAGGAAGCGCGCCAATAAGGTCGGACTGATCGCGGGCATGGTTCTGTTCCTTCTGGTGGTTGGCGTGTGTGCGATGGCGGCGTGTGTCGGATTCGGCGCATTTCGCGGAATCATTGATTCGGCGCCGGATATCAGCAACATTGATGTTACGCCGACCGGCTATTCAACCTTTGTTTATGACAGCCAGGGCAATCAGACGGCGAAGCTTGTGTCAACGGATTCCAACCGTATTCCGGTGACACTGGATATGGTGCCGAAGGATCTGCAGCATGCCTTTGTTGCAATTGAGGATGAGCGTTTTTACCAGCATCCCGGTATTGATATGCAGGGTATCCTGCGTGCCATGGTGATCGGCGTGACAAGCGGGCATTTTTCCGAGGGTGCCAGTACCATTACGCAGCAGCTGATCAAGAACAATGTGTTCACCGGATGGACGGATGAATCCTTCTCCGAGAGTGTGCGGCGTAAGATTCAGGAGTGGTATCTTGCTGTGGAGCTGGAAAAGACCATGAGTAAGGATGACATTCTCCTGAATTATATGAACACCATCAACCTGGGGCACAGCACGCTCGGCGTAGAAGCGGCATCGAGACGGTATTTTGGCAAATCTGTCAGCAAGCTGAATCTGTCGGAATGCGCGGTCATTGCGGGAATTACGCAGAATCCTTCGTATTATGATCCGATTATTTATCCGGAGCATAATAAGGAGCGCCGTGCGCAGGTTCTGAAGAATATGAGGGACCAGGGATGGATTTCGCAGGATGAGTACGACAATGTCCTGCAGGATGATGTCTATTCGCGCATTCAGGTTGTGGACAACAATACCAATGACAATGCGGTCAACTCGTATTTCGTGGATGCGCTGACCGATGAGATTCTTGCTGATCTGATGAAGAAGGGCTATTCGGAGACGCAGGCTTATACGCTGCTGTACAGCGGCGGCCTGAATATTTATTCCACGCAGGATCCGAAAATTCAGAGCATCGTGGATGAGGTTGTCAATGATGAGGCCAATTATCCGAACGGAACGAGATGGTACCTGCAGTATCAGCTGACTGTGCAGAGCTCGGATGGGACGGTGACCAACTACAGTACGGAGATGATGGAAAGTCACTTCCGCCAGTCAAATCCGTATTTTACCCTGATCTTTAATACGAAGGAAGACGCGAAGGCCTGTGAGGAAGAGTACAAGAATGCGGTTGTCGGCCCCGGAGATACGGTCCTTGGCGAGCGTGATAATATCACGGCACAGCCGCAGGTTTCTCTGACGCTGGAGGATCAGCACACGGGAAATATTCTTGCAATTTCCGGCGGAAGAGGTGAGAAAAAGGCAAATCGGACACTGAACCGCGCGACGGATACGGTGCGTCAGCCCGGATCCACCTTTAAGGTGGTATCGACTTATGCACCGGCTCTGGATGCAGGCGGCCTGACACTGGCGACCACGCAGAACGATGCACCGTATGCGTATGCGGACGGCACACCGGTTCGCAACTGGTACGGAGAAGCCTATCGGGGACTTTCTTCACTGCGCCTTGGTATCCAGAACTCGATGAACATCGTAGCCGTGAAGACTCTTGTGGACATCACGCCGCAGCTTGGCTATGAATATCTGCTGGACTTTGGCTTTACCACTTTGGTAGACAACGAAGAGATCAATGGCAGGGTTTTCTCGGATATTCAGCCGACATTGGCACTTGGCGGTATTACAAAGGGTGTCAAGAACATTGAGCTGAACGCCTCCTATGCAACGATTGCCAACGGCGGCGAATATCTGGAGCCGAAGATGTACACGAAGGTGACGGATCATGACGGTAATGTCATTCTGGATGCCAATGAGATCCGTCAGACGAGAAGAGTGCTGAAGGAGACAACGGCATGGCTTCTGACCTCCGCGATGGAGGACGTGGTAACCAAGGGTACCGGTACGAGAGTAAACTTTGGCACGACACCGATCGCAGGTAAAACAGGAACCACTTCGGATGAGAACGATGTGTGGTTTTCGGGATATACGAATTATTACTGCTGCACCACCTGGGCAGGATACGATGAGAATACAGACCTTGTCGGCTCTGAGTCTGGTATTGCGAAGACGATCTGGCGCGGTGTAATGGAAAAGGTTCATGAGAATCTTCCTTCGTCTGATTTCCAGAAGCCTGCGGGCATTGTGCAGATGACCGTGTGCCGGCTCTCCGGAAAGCTTCCGGTGGAGGGGTTGTGTGACGGATCGCTGACGACGGAGTATTTTGACCAGGATAATGTTCCGACCGAGCAGTGCGACATTCACTATCAGGGAACCATCTGCGCGTACTCCGGACTTCCGGCAACGGACGAGTGCCCGTTCAAGACAACCGGTGTTGCGACCTTTGATGAATCCGGCCTGAAGTGCATACATACGGCAGAATTTATGGCACAGCCGAATATCGCAGATATTCTTGCACAGGAACAGGCAGAGATGGATCAGGCGGCATCGGCTGCGGCGGCCAGCGATGCGCAGAGCGTGCTGAACTCGGCGAATGCTGCCCTGCAGGAAGCGAGCAATGTATTGCAGACGGCACAGGACAATCTTGTGGCGGCTCAGCAGAGCGGCGATGCAAATGCAATTGCAGCAGCACAGGAGACGGTGAATACGGCGGCCAATAATTACAATGTGGCGGTTCAGCAGCAGGCAGCGGCTCAGCAGGCTCTTGCGGCAGCGCAGGCCAGCGGACAGACGCAGACCGGAGCAGCAGGAACAGCGCCCGGAGCAGCTGGAGCAGCAGGAACAGCGACAGGAGTGGCGACAGGGACGACCTCTGCGCCTGCAGCGGCTCCGGCAGGATAATAGGTACGATCTGCGTACAGGAATCGGAGCGGATCGGAGCAGAGCAGAACGAAGGAGCAGCATGGCGTATTACACCATACAAAAGACCGGGCATGGCGAGTATGAAGAAAAGCGATCCCGCTTTCTGGGAGAGGCCATACCGGTGCAGTCCGAGGAAGAGGTGCAGGAGCATCTGACGAGGATCCGGAAGCAGTATTATGATGCAAGGCATCACTGCAGCGCCTATGTGCTCGGCGAGAAAAAGGACCGGAAGAAGGCATCGGATGACGGGGAACCGCAGGGAAGCGCCGGCCTTCCGATTCTGAATGTGATTGAGGGAGCGGGCTGCACGGGAATTCTGATTGTCGTGACCAGATATTTCGGCGGAACGCTTCTCGGCACCGGAGGGCTGGTACGTGCTTATACAAACGCGGCAAAGGCGGCGCTTGCGGATGCAGGCCCGGTCTGCATGCAGGAGGGAGAGATTCTCGAGATTTCGATGGAGTATTCCTTTCTGGATCCGGTGCGGTATTTTCTGGATCGAGAAGGAATTCAGAGCGAAGGGATTGACTATGCGGAGAAGGTGACCCAGAGGGTGATTGTTCCTTCGGAGAAGGTCACTGCTCTGGAATCCGGTATTCGGGAATTGTCAGGGGGTAAAATCGGGGTGAAATCTTTGCAAAAAGGATATTTTGGTTTTGACAGCAGGGATCTCCTGAATTAGACTGGGACAGGATAAAAAACACACATCGGCAGACAGTGTCTGCAAGATGGCATGACATGAGAGGAGGTGGTTTTTAATGGAACGAAGTACATCGGACAGTCCGGCGCCCGGGCGAAGTTGCGTTAAAATCACACAAGGAGGATTCATGTCATGGAACCCAGAGAAGAAGAGGAACAGCAGAACGAGAAGCTTCTGACGGAGCTTCTGGAATCCAAGCAGTACACGAAGCTTCGTCAGGCTGCCGCAGACATGCAGGCTGCAGACATTGCGGCCATCATGGACGACATGGAGGACGAAGATTCCCTTAAGATCTTCCGAATCCTGCCAAAGAGCATGGCGGCGGATGTTTTTGCAAATCTGGAGCTGGATGACCAGCAGTATATTATTTCATCTCTTTCCGATAAGGAAGCATCGAACATCGTTGACAACCTGATGGCCGATGATGCGACGGACCTTCTGGAAGAGATGCCGGCCAATGTCGTTAAGAAGATTCTTGCAAACGCAAGGCCGGACACGCGGGCGGATATCAACCATCTGCTTCGCTACCCGGAGGATTCCGCAGGATCGATCATGACGGTCGAGTATGTGGATCTGAAGGAGGATATGACCGTACAGGATGCAATCGACAGGATCCGTAAGATCGGACTGGATTCGGAGACGGTCAACATCTGCTACGTACTCGATCAGGCGCGTGTTCTGGTCGGAACGGTGGCACTCCGGTATCTTCTGATCCGGAAGCCCGATGAAGTCATCGGCGAAATCATGAACGAGAATGTCATCTCCATCGGTACCATGCTCGACCAGGAGGAAGTCGCGGACATGTTCCAGCGGTACGACTTCACGGCGATGCCGGTGGTGGACAATGAGAACCGCATGGTCGGTATCATTACCATCGATGACGTCATGGATATCATGGAAGAAGAGGCCACTGAGGATATCGAGAAGATGGCCGCAATCGTGCCTTCGGACAAGACGTATTTCAAGACGTCGATTCTGCAGACCTACAAGAATCGTATGCCCTGGCTTCTGATCCTGATGGTCTCCGCGACCTTTACGGGTGCGATCATTACCAGCTACGAGAATGCATTGGCTTCGTACGTGATTCTGACTGCCTATATTCCGATGCTGATGGACACCGGCGGAAATGCAGGCTCGCAGGCATCGGTTTCGGTCATTCGAGGCCTGTCACTGGATGAAATTCAGTTTAAGGATCTTCCGCGTGCTCTCTGGAAGGAGATCCGGGTTGCGGTGATGTGCGGTCTGACTCTGGCAACAGCGAATTTCCTGAAGCTTCTGCTGCTGGATCGTCTGCCGGTAGAAATTGCGCTGATTGTCTGCCTGACGCTGGTGATCGTTGTGATCTTTGCAAAGACCATCGGGTGCTGCCTGCCGCTTGTTGCGGCAAAGATTCATCTGGATCCTGCCGTTATGGCATCGCCGCTGATCACCACCATTGTGGATGCGGTCTCACTCCTGACCTATTTCCAGATTGCAACGCATATGCTGCATCTGGCTGTGTAAAGTCTGAAAGCAGCATCGACAGGTCACTTTCAAACGGCAGTAAAACAGAACATAACAAAACGGCTGCGAAACCATTCCGGTTTCGCAGCCGTTTCTTTTTTCGACATGTCAATCATGCGCTCTGGGGACACACGTTTCCAGCCTTCACTGCCGTTTTTACTTGTCAGCCTCGGCCTGAGCCTTCATGTTCGCAGAGATCTGAGCGCGCTTTCTGAGGCGGGGATCCAGAATCTTCTTGCGAAGGCGCAGATGCTTCGGAGTAACCTCCAGAAGCTCGTCGGTATCGACGTACTCAATTGCCTGCTCCAAGCTCATGATCTTCGGCGGAACAAGGCGGAGAGCCTCGTCGCTCGAGGAGGTACGTGTGTTGGTCAGGTGCTTTGTCTTGCAGACATTGACTTCAATGTCCTCGGACTTACCGGATTCTCCGATGATCATGCCGGAGTACACCTCTTCACCTGCACCGATGAAGAGAACACCGCGCTCCTGTGCATTGAACAGACCGTAGGTGACGGCCTGGCCGCTTTCGAAGGCAATCAGAGAGCCCTGCTTGCGGTAGGTGATGTCTCCCTTGTAGGGCTCATAGCCGGCAAAAATGGTGTTCATGATGCCGTTGCCCTTGGTGTCGGTCATGAACTGTCCGCGGTAGCCGATCAGCCCGCGGGACGGAATTCTGAACTCAAGACGGGTGTAGCCGCCGTTGGCCTGTCCCATGGAAACCAGTTCGCCCTTTCTCTGGCCGAGAACCTGAATGACGTTTCCGGAGAACTCATCCGGAACATCAATGATGCACTGCTCCATCGGCTCCAGTTTCTTGCCGTTCTCATCGTACTGGTAGATGACCTCTGCCTTGGAAACCGCAAACTCATAGCCCTCGCGGCGCATGGTCTCAATGAGGACGGACAGATGAAGCTCGCCTCGTCCGGAAACCTTGAAGGAATCGGTGGTATCGGTATCCTCAACGCGAAGGGATACGTCCGTATTCAGCTCGCGGTACAGACGGTCACGGATGTGCCGTGAGGTGATATACTTGCCGTCCTTTCCTGCCAGAGGCGAGTCGTTGACGTTGAAGGTCATGGAAATGGTGGGATCCTCGATCTTCGGGAACGGGATGGCCTCTACCTTCTCGGGACCGCAGATGGTATCACCGATGTGCATCTGTTCAATTCCGGAGATGGCAACGATGGAGCCCATCTTCGCCTCCTGTACGGGAACCTTCTGCAGACCCTCGAACTCATACAGTGTATTGACCTTGCACTTGACGCGCTTGTCTTCATCGTGGTGGTTGACGAGGATAACATCCTGGCCGACGCGGATGGAGCCGTTGGAAACCTTGCCGACACCGATGCGGCCGACATAGTCATTATAGTCAATGGTAGAGATCAGAACCTGTGTGGGGGCCTCCGGATCTCCGGAAGGAGCCGGGATGTGCTCGATAATCGTTTCGAACAGAGGCTTCATGGAAACTCCGGGGCTTCCAAGATCAAGCGTTGCGATTCCGGACTTTGCGGAAGCAAAAACAAACGGGCAGTCGAGCTGCTCATCGTTTGCACCAAGATCCATGAGAAGCTCCAGAACCTCATCGATGACCTGAGTCGGACGAGCTCCGGGACGGTCGATCTTGTTGATGCAGACGATGACGGAAAGGCCAAGAGCCATTGCCTTGGACAGAACAAAACGGGTCTGCGGCATAGGGCCTTCAAATGCATCCACTACAAGGATGACGCCGTCCACCATCTTCAGAACACGCTCTACCTCACCGCCGAAATCGGCGTGGCCGGGAGTGTCAAGGATGTTGATTTTGACGCCGTTGTAGTTGACAGCGGTATTCTTACTGGTAATGGTGATGCCTCGCTCACGTTCGATGGCGCCGGAGTCCATGACTCTGTCGGCAACCGCCTGGTTCTCGCGGAACACGCCGCTTTGACGAAGCAGGCCGTCAACCAGAGTTGTTTTGCCGTGGTCAACGTGAGCAATGATGGCAACGTTTCGAACGTCTTCTCTTTTCTGGATCATAAAAACCTCTACCTTATATATATGCAAAAACAGTTCTGTTTCAAACCGCACGATTATAGCATTGGAAAAGCGAACATGCAACATGGATTGCATGGAAACGATATGGTAGAATAAATCCAAATCGAATACGAACCGTATTCTGACCGCCTTCGTGACCGGTGTCCGGAGGGAGAATCAGAGCGTTCAGGCAGGAGGAAGTATGAGCAGAATCATCCTTAAACTCAGCGGAGAAGCGCTGGCAGGAGAGAAGAAGACCGGATTTGATCTGGAAATTGTGGAGCGTGTTGCAGGACAGGTGAAGAAGCTTGTCGATGACGGAAATGATGTCGGCATTGTGATCGGAGGAGGCAATTTCTGGAGAGGGAGAACCGGAACAGAGATTGACCGCGTGAAGTCGGATCAGATCGGAATGCTGGCGACCGTGATGAACTGCATTTATGTTTCGGAGGTATTCCGAGGCGCAGGCCTTATGACCAACGTCCTGACACCCTTCGAGGTGACCGGAATGACGAAGCTGTTCTCAAAGGACCGCGCGAACAAGTATTTTGACCGTCACATGGTTGTATTCTTTGCAGGCGGAACGGGCCATCCGTATTTCTCAACGGATACCGGCGTTGTGCTGCGGGCGATTGAGGTCGATGCTGACTGCATCCTTATGGCGAAGAACATTGACGGTGTGTATGATTCGGATCCTGCGAAGAATCCGGATGCGAAGCGCTTTGATGTACTGCCGATTCAGGAGATCATCGACAAGAATCTGCAGGTGATCGATATGACAGCGACCATTCTGGCAAGAGACAACCACATGCCTCTTCGGATTTTTGATCTGAATGAAGAGGACAGCATCATCCATGCAGCGAGCGGAGCGTTCAACGGAACAACCGTTACGGTAGAGTAAGACAGAACAATTATAATTCAGGGAGGCTACAGCAATGAGTGATCCGAAGATCAAAGGTTACGAAGACAAGATGAACAAGGCAATTGAATTCCTGGAGGCAGACCTTCAGACCGTTCGCGCAGGACGCGCCAATCCGCACATTCTGGATCATGTCCGTGTGGACTATTACGGAGCTCCGACTCCGCTTCAGCAGGTGGCAAACGTATCCGTTCCGGAGGCTCGCATCATTCAGATTCAGCCCTGGGACAAGAACCTGATCAAGGACATCTGCCGCGCCATTCAGATGGCTGACATCGGAATCAACCCGACCAGTGATGCAACGATGGTCCGCCTTGTTTTCCCTGAGATGACCGAGGAGAACCGTAAGAACCTTGCCAAGGACGTCAAGAAGAAGGGTGAGGATGCCAAGGTTGTGATCCGCGCTGCAAGACGTGACGGAATGGATGATTTCAAGAAGCAGAAGAAGGCTGCGGAGATCTCCGAGGATGTCGAGGCGCAGCTGGAGGATGAGCTGCAGAAGCTGACCGATGATTTCATGAAAAAGGTGGATGGAATCATTGAGAAGAAGACGAAGGAGATCATGACGGTATAGTGCACTCGGCGGTGCCCGATGGCGCCGCCTCCTGCTTCGAGCAGGCGCGGAGCGTCTGCTCGTGCCTCGGAGAATTCGCCTCCGCGAAATTCTCCTCACATGCACTCTGCGCAAAAGGAAAACTATGGATAAAGAGTATAAGATTCCGGCACACGTTGCCATCATCATGGACGGCAACGGGCGCTGGGCGAAAAAGAGAGGACTTCCCAGAACTGCCGGTCACGCACAGGGAGCCCGTGTGGTGGAGCAGATTCTGGAGGATGCGGATCATATGGGAATCCGGTATCTGACGGTTTACGCATTTTCCACGGAGAACTGGACAAGACCGGACGCCGAGGTGAAGGCGCTGATGAATCTTCTCCGGACCTACATGAAGACGTCACTTGCCAAGTGCGCGAAGAACAATGTAAGGATCCGCGTGATCGGGGACAAGTCCAGACTGGACGAGGATCTGCAGAAGAGCATTGCGCATCTGGAGGAGTCCACAAAGGACAATACCGGAATCGGATTTCAGATTGCCATCAATTACGGCGCGAGGGACGAGATGCGCCGCGCGGTGCAGAAGCTTGCAGGTAAGGTACAGCGGGGAGAGCTTGCTCCGGAGGATATCACGGAGGAGGCCATTTCGAATGCGCTGGATACGGCAGGAATTCCGGATCCGGATCTTCTGATCCGTACCTGCGGAGAGGAGCGTCTCTCCAACTTCCTGATGTGGCAGCTGTCCTATTCAGAGCTTTATTTCACCGATGCCTCCTGGCCTGATTTTACGAAGGAAGAGCTGGAAAAGGCAGTCGATGCATACAATCACAGAGAGCGGCGCTTCGGCGGACTGATCAAGTGATCCTTCGCTGAGAACATTCGAACGTGATTCGGAAGTGATCCTGACGTGATCAGGAGAGGATCCTGCGAGGATCCGAAGAGACCGGAATTAAGGAAGGCATAAACAGCAGCTATGAAGAAAAGAGTCATCAGTGGAATTGTCATTGCGGTTATGGCGGTTGGCCTTGGACTTTGCGGGGGCCTGCCCCTTGGAATCGTCCTGATGGTGTGTGCGCTGATCGGGTATTATGAGCTGACCCGGGCACTTGGCGTTCATGATGCATCCAAAGAGAAATGCAGCATTCTGGAAGTGACAGGGCTTGTGATCGGCATCCTGTACTATCTGGCTTTGTTTTACTACGGAGAGACGGAAGGTATGGTGGCGCGGACAGGTAATCTTCTGACGTGGGGATCGACGGATGCGATGCCGTTCGTTTACCGGGCGAATTCGCTTGCGCTTATCGCCATCATGGGACTGTTTCTGCTGAACATGGCGATTTATGTGTTTACCTTTCCGAAGTATCATGCGGATCAGGTGATGGATTCGGTGATCGCTTTTCTTTACGCACCGGTCATGATTTCCTGCATTTACCGTTCCCAGTTTCTGCCGTACGGCAAGTTCGTCTATGCCCTGATTTTCTTCTGCGCATGGATCTGTGATACCTGCGCCTGGGCGGCGGGACGAGCCTTCGGCAAACACAAGATGGCTCCGGTTCTTTCTCCGAACAAGACCATTGAGGGAGCCATTGGAGGAATCCTTGGCGGAACGCTCCTGTGTGTGTTTGCGGCGTTTCTGGCAAGCGTTCTGGTTCCGGGAGAGAATCTGTACGGAGGCTTCATTGTGATCGGTATTGTCGGAAGCATCATCGGTATGGTGGGTGATCTTGCAGCCTCTGCGATCAAACGCAATCACGGGATCAAGGATTACGGAAAGGTGATCCCGGGGCACGGCGGCATTATGGACCGGTTTGACAGTATTATTTTTACGGCACCGGTGATTTATACGCTGGGAGTACTGTTTCTGGCGGTGCTTCGGTAATGATTCAGATGTGAGGGGAGTGAAGGCGAAGGCCGGCACTCCCTCTTGTTTCCGGAAGAACGGATAAAGGAAAGGAACAATATGACAGAACAGAAGAAAATCGCCATCATTGGCTCGACGGGTTCCATCGGAACGCAGGCGCTGGATGTTGTGAGAACGTACCCGGAGCGTCTGAAGGTGACGGCGCTTGCCGCGGGCAGAAGCGTGGAGAAGATGGAGAAGCAGATCCGGGAATTTCAGCCGGAGCTTGTGTGCATGTGGAGCGAGGATGCAGCGAAGGATCTCGCAGGACGCGTGAAGGATCTGCCGGTCCGGGTTGTCTGCGGCATGGACGGCTTGTGCGAGATTGCGGTGATGGAGCACAGCGATCTGTTTCTGAACGCAGTGGTCGGAATGATCGGCATTCAGCCGACGATTGCTGCGATCGGCGCCGGAAAGACGATTGCGCTTGCCAACAAGGAGACGCTGGTGACGGCGGGGCATCTCATCATGCCGGCGGTGGAAGCCATGGGAGTAGAGCTCCTTCCGGTGGACTCGGAGCACAGCGCGATTTTCCAGTGTCTGAACGGGGAGCCGCATGAGCGGATTGACAAGATTCTTCTTACCTGCTCCGGCGGAACCTTCCGCGGAAAGAAGCGCGCAGATCTTGTGGGCAAGCACGTTGCGGAGGCGCTGAACAATCCGAACTGGGATATGGGAGCGAAGGTTACCATTGACTCCGCAAGCCTTGTGAACAAAGGGCTGGAGGTCATGGAGGCGAGATGGCTGTTCGGCGTGGATGCGGATCGCATTCAGGTGGTGGTGCAGCCGCAGAGCATCATGCATTCCGCCGTGCAGTATGTGGATGGCTCGGTGATGGCGCATCTGGCATCGCCGGATATGAGACTTCCGATTCAGTATGCATTCTTCTATCCGGACCGGCTTCCTCTGGAAATCAAGCCGCTGGATCTGTTCGAGCTGGGCAGTCTTATTTTTGAGAAGCCGGATATGGAAACCTTCCGGGGGCTTCCTCTTGCGTATCGTGCAGCCCATGCAGGCGGCTCCATGCCGACCATTTTCAATGCGGCAAATGAAGAGGCGGTCAGCCATTTTATGAAGGATGAGATTGAATTCCTGGATATCTATGATCTGATTGAGGGCGCCATGGATGCACATGATGTCATTGTCAATCCGACGCTGGATCAGATTCTGGAGACCGAACAGGAAGCCAGAGAATTTGTAAGAAGCAGGTTATAAGGGCAGCATGATTATCAGCATTTTGATTTTTCTGATTATCTTCTCGGTGATTGTGATCGGACATGAATTCGGTCATTACGCGGTGGCAAGGCGCTGCGGAATCCGGGTGAAGGAGTTCGACATCGGCATGGGACCGGTTATTTTCCGCAGAGAGGGAAAGGAAACCGATTTCTGCATCCGGGCCTTTCCGATTGGCGGGGCCTGCCTGTTTGACGGGATGGAAGCTCTGTACGATCCGGACAACACTTCCTTTTCGGAGGAGCAGCGGGAGGATGCGGATCCGCATTCCTACCCGAATGCAAGCGTCGGCGCAAGAATCGCGACAGTGCTGGCGGGGCCCTTCGCTAATTTTGTAATCGGGCTTGTGTTTGCCATCGTGATTGTGGCGTTTACCGGCACGGATCTTCCGGTGGTCTATCAGATCATGGAGAATTCCGCAGCAGAGGAAGCGGGGCTGGAAGCCGGGGACACCATTCGGGCAATCAACGGAGAGCCCATTCATATCTACCGCGAGGTGCAGCTCTTTTCGATGATGAACTACGGAGAGCCCCTGCGGATCACCTATGAAAGAGATGGCGGGAAGAATACGGTCACGCTGACGCCCCGCTACAACGAAGAGGCGGACCGCTATTATATCGGCCTTGTGGGCTCCGGTAAGTATCTGAAATGCGGCCCCCTGCAGACCTTTCAGTATGGCTTTTATGAGGCGGAATACTGGGTGCGTGCGACGTTTAAGTCCCTGGGCCTGATCGTAAGAGGACATTTTTCGCCGGATGATCTGTCGGGACCTGTGGGGATTGTGAAGGTGGTGGATGACACCTATGAGACCACCAAGGCCTACGGAATTTCGACGACCGTGCTGTCCTTCTTAAGCCTTACGACGCTTTTGTCCATTAACCTCGGGATCATGAACCTTCTTCCGATTCCGGTTCTGGACGGCGGAAGATTCCTCCTTCTTGTGATCGAGGCGATCCGGGGGAAGAAGCTCTCTCCGGAGAAGGAGGGCTATGTGACGCTGGCGGGAGCGGCGATTCTGATGGCAATCATGGTGTTTGCCTTATTCAATGATGTCACGAAGTTTTTCAGATAGATAACAGAAAGGGGAGCGAAAATGAGCGGGAATACATACCGGCAGAATACAAAGGTGATTCAGATTGGAAACGTCAGCATCGGCGGCGGGAATCCGATTGCCATTCAGTCGATGACGAATACAAGAACGGACGATGTGGAGGCAACGGTGGCCCAGATTCTCCGGCTGGAGGAGGCGGGCTGCGAAATCATCCGCTGCACGGTTCCGGATGAAAAATGCGCAAAGGCGATTGCAAGGATCAAGGAGAGAATCCACATTCCGCTGGTCGCAGACATTCATTTTGACTACAAAATGGCGATCGCTGCCATGGAGAACGGTGCGGACAAGATCCGGATCAACCCCGGCAACATCGGCGGGGAGGACCGGATCCGTGCGGTTGTCAGCTGCGCGAAGGAGCGGAACATCCCGATTCGTGTCGGCGTCAATTCCGGCTCGCTGGAGCGGGACCTTGTGGAGAAATACGGCGGCGTTACGCCGGAGGGCCTGGTGGAGAGCGCTCTCGACAAGGTGGACATGGTCGAGAAGTGCGGCTATGACCGGATTGTGATCAGCATCAAATCCTCGGATGTTCTGACCTGCGCGAAGGCACATGAGCTTCTTGCGCAGAAAACAGATTATCCGCTTCACATCGGAATTACGGAAGCCGGCACCACCTACGGCGGACTGATCAAATCTTCGGTCGGACTCGGCATCATTCTGTACGAGGGCATCGGAGATACGATTCGCGTTTCGCTCTCTGGAGATCCTGTGGAGGAGGTTCGCGCGGCGAAGCGGATTCTCCGTGACCTTAAGCTTCGTGAGGGCGGCGTGGAGGTTACCTCCTGCCCGACCTGCGGACGCACCCGCATTGATCTCATCGGTCTTGCAAACGAAGTGGAGCAGATGGTTCAGAAGTATCCGTACAACATCAAGGTTGCGGTGATGGGATGCGCGGTAAACGGACCCGGTGAAGCAAAGGAAGCGGATATCGGAATCGCCGGCGGAGACGGAGAGGGCCTTCTCATCAAAAAGGGACAGATTGTGAAGAAGGTTCCGGAGGACCGGCTTCTTGCGACGCTTCAGGAAGAACTGGATCACTGGAATGCGTGAAGATTACCATGGCAAAATCTTTTTATGAGGTATTCCCGACCATTCGGGTAAAGGGGGAGCTGCACGATCTGTTCGCGGACGTGCAGGTCACCCGCGTGGCGTTTAATAAGGATCATACAAGGCTCCGGGTCTATTTGGACTCGGGGCATTTGATTCCCAAGAAGCATATTTATGAGATGGAGGCGCTTCTTACGGGGGAGGTCTGCGGAGGAACCGGCGTGCAGGCGGTTCTGATCGAGCATTTTGTGCTCTCGGCCCTGTACAATCCGGAAATGCTGATGCGGGAATATAAGGACTCTCTCGTGATTGAGATGTGGAAAAACAGTCCGATTCTGGGAAGCTTCTTCAAGGAAGCTTCTTTTGCGTATCCGGAAGAAAATAAGGTGGAGGTCCATCTGGAGAATTCAGGCTTCTCGAGAGACGGCGGAGTAAAGATTCACAGTATTCTGGAGCAGGTTTTCCGGGAACGGTGCGGCATGGACTGCAGCGTTTCGATGGTTTATGATTTGCCGGTCCGTCACCACGCAAGGGCTGTGCTGGATGAACCGGCACCGGCTGCCGGGACGCAGGCTTCCACGCAGCTTCCTGCAGATAAGACTGCGGAAAAGACGGAAAATGCGGAGAAGGCGGAGGACAAGCTTTCGCCGATGGATCGTCTCCAGGCATCGGCAGACCGTGCGCCTATGAGGGGCGCCGGGAAGCAGGCGAAGAAGGGGGCAGCGGAGAACAAGGCGATCCGCAGCTTTATCCGCTCGAACCGGCCTGAAGTCATCTGCGGACGTGAGTTTGATGACGATGCGATGCCGATTTCCGACATCATCGGAGAGATGGGAGAGGTCACGATCCGCGGCAAGATCATGGCGAACGAGAGAAGGGACATCCGGAACGAGAAGTCCATTCTGAAGTTTACGCTGACCGATTTTACCGATTCGATCATTGTGAAAATTTTTGCCCCTACCATGTATGCGGACCAGACGATGAACCGTCTCGCACCCGGAAATTTTGTCAAGGTGAAGGGATTTACGAAGGAAGATACCTTTGAACATGAGATCACGGTTTCATCCCCCTCCGGCATCATGGAAATTCCGTCCTTTGAGACCAAGCGCAGGGACAATTTTGAAAAGAAGCGCGTGGAGCTTCATATGCACACGAAGATGAGCGATATGGACGGCGTCTCGGAGTGCAAGGATCTTGTCAAAAGGGCGTATCAGTGGGGGTGGCCGGCGGTTGCCATCACGGACCACGGAAATGTGCAGGCCTTCCCGGACGCCAATCACCTCGTGGAGGCTCTTTACGGAGATGAGTGCAAGAGAAGGAAGGCAGAAGGACTCCCGCCGGTTGACCGCCAGGAGTTTTTCAAGGTGATCTACGGCGTGGAATGCTACCTTGTCGATGACCTGAAGAAGATGGTAACCTTCGGGAAAACCGGGGAGGATCCCGCCTTTACAAATGACCGCAAGGCACCCGGGGAGTATCGGACGGAGCCGGGAAACTATGTCATTTTCGACATTGAGACCACCGGCTTTTCTTCGGAGAATGACCGGATCATCGAAATCGGCGCGGTGCGCTATGAAAAGGGGGTCAAAACAGGAGACTTCTCGGAATTTATCAATCCGAAGGTGCCGATTCCGTTCCGGATTACCCGCCTTACCAGTATTACGGATGAGATGGTGCTTCCCGCAGATCCTGTGGAGAAGGTGCTGCCAAGATTTCTGGAATTCTGCAAGGGCTGCGTTCTGGTCGGACATAACGTCGGGTTCGACATCAGCTTTATCCGGAAGAATGCGAAGGACCTCGGACTTCCGGCACCGTTTACCACCATCGATACCGTGGGCATGGCAAGAGTGATGCTCCCGGGACATAAATCCTACAACCTGGACGCCGTCGGAAAGCTCCTGAATGTCGTCAATCCGCATCATCACCGCGCGGTGGACGATGCGGCGACGACAGCGGAGATTTTTATCCGGCTTCTTGGCATGTTTACGGAGAAGGGCGTGACAACGCTTGGCGGCATGAATGCGCTTGCGGATTCGGATCCCGATGTAATCCGGCGTCTTCGTCCCTACCACTGCATTCTGCTTGCAAAGAACGTGACCGGCCGCACGAATCTGTACCGGCTGATCAGCCAGTCGCATTTAACGTACTTCTATCAGAAGCCGAAGATTCCGAAAACGCTTCTGATGAAATACCGGGAGGGCCTTATCGTCGGCTCGGCCTGCGTGATGGGAGAGCTGTATCAGGCGCTTCTTGACCAGAAGAGCGAGGAGGCGCTTGCGGGAATTGTGGATTTCTACGACTATCTGGAAATTCAGCCAAGAGGCAACAACGAATTTCTCATCGAGTCGGACCGTTATGAGAGTATCCGGAGCGAGGAGGACATTCTGAATATCAACCGGAAGATTGTCAGCCTCGGAGAGCAGTACGGAAAGCCGGTTGTCGCTACCGGGGACGTGCATTTTCTGGATCCGGAGGACGAGATCTATCGCTCCATCATTCAGGACAGCATGGGCATGAACCAGGAGGAGAAGCCTGCGCCGTTGTATCTGAAGACGACGGATGAGATGATGGAGGAATTTTCCTATCTGGGAAATGCGAAGTGCGAGGAGGTTGTCATCACCAATCCGAATCGGATCGCGTCCTGGGTCGATGCGATTTCGCCGGTTCGTCCCGACAAATGTCCTCCGGTCATTGAGAACTCGGACGGACAGCTGCGTGAGATCTGCTACCGGCAGGCTCACAAGATGTACGGAGATCCGCTGCCGAAGGTGGTGCAGGACCGGCTGGAGCGGGAGCTGACCTCCATCATCAAGAACGGATATTCCGTCATGTACATCATTGCGCAGAAGCTCGTGTGGAAGTCGAATGAGGACGGATATCTGGTCGGATCCCGGGGATCGGTCGGCTCCTCCTTTGTTGCGACGATGTCCGGAATTACGGAGGTCAATCCGCTGGCACCGCATTACTACTGCGAGTCGTGCCATTATTCGGATTTTGATTCCGAGGAGGTGAAATCCTATTCGGGAAAATGCGGCGTGGATATGCCGGAGAAGAACTGCCCGAACTGCGGGAAGCCTCTGACCCGTGCCGGCTTTGACATTCCGTTTGAGACCTTCCTTGGCTTCAAGGGAGACAAGGAGCCGGATATCGATCTGAACTTCTCGGGAGAGTACCAGTCCAAGGCGCATGCCTATACCAAGGTTATTTTCGGCCATGAACAGACCTTCAAGGCGGGCACCATTGCGACGGTTGCCGATAAGACCGCCTACGGCTATACGCTTGGCTATTGCGAGCACAGAGGCATCAGCAAGCGAAAGAGTGAAATCGAGCGGCTTTCCAGAGGGTGCGTCGGTGTGCGGCGATCGACCGGTCAGCACCCCGGCGGCATCGTGGTTCTTCCTCTCGGAGAGGAGATCAATACGTTTACGCCGGTGCAGCACCCGGCCAATGATATGACAACGCCGATTGTCACCACGCATTTTGACTATCATTCCATTGACCACAACCTTCTGAAGCTCGACATTCTGGGACACGATGATCCGACGATGATCCGAATGCTGCAGGACATCACGGGCGTAGATCCGATTCAGCTTCCGCTGGACGATGAGGGCGTCATGAAGCTGTTTGTTGGTCTGGAATCCCTCGGAATCACGTCGGAGCAGGACGGCGGCATCAAGGTCGGCACGCTCGGTGTTCCGGAATTCGGAACGAAGTTTGTCATGGGAATGCTGCAGGATACCAAACCGACAACGCTGTCGGAGCTGATCAAGATTTCGGGCCTTTCCCACGGAACGGACGTGTGGCTTGGCAACGCGTCGGATCTGATTGCACAGGGCATCTGCACGCTGGCAAGCTGCATCGGCTGCCGCGATGACATTATGATTTACCTCATCGGCAAGGGGGAGGATCCGTCCATGGCCTTCAAGACGATGGAATCCGTGCGTAAGGGAAAGGGCCTGAAGCCGGAGATGGAGGAGGCGATGAAGGAGGCGGGGGTGCCGGAGTGGTATCACGACGCCTGCCTGAAGATCAAATACATGTTCCCGAAGGGACATGCGGCGGCGTATGTCATGATGGCACTCCGCATTGCCTGGTTTAAGGTGCATCAGCCGCTTGCCTATTACTGCGCGTATTATACGATCCGTGCAAAGGCCTTTGACTACGAGATGATGGCACAGGGGAAGGAGCATCTTCTTCAGTGCATGCAGGAGTACCAGGCCCGCGACAAGCTGACCGCGGCGGAGGAAGCGCAGATGGACGATGCCCTCATTGTGCGGGAGATGTATGCGAGGGGAATTGAGTTTACGCCGATTCAGCTGGGTGTTGCGCATGGACGCGCCTTCCAGATTGTGGACGGCAAAATCATGCCGGCTTACACGTCGATCCACGGCATGGGTGCAAATGCAGCCGATGCCCTGGAGGAGGCCTGCAAGGGAGGGCCGTTTGTTTCCCAGCAGGACATCCGGGAGCGGGCGAAGGTGTCGCAGACGATTCTGGAGAAAATGAGTGAGCTCGGGCTTCTCGGCGAGCTGCCGGAATCGAATCAGTTCAGCCTGTTTGATTTTATGTAATGTCAGACAATAACGAAAATATTAAGTCTTTAAAAATTCGTTAAAAAACGCTTGCACAGAAATGGGTCCTATAGTAATATCTTACTTGCGCGAGACATGAAGCACAAACGCTTCGGAACACAGAGCTCCGCAGGAAGATATGGCTCGTTGGTCAAGAGGCTAAGACGCTGCCCTCTCACGGCAGAATCATGGGTTCGATTCCCGTACGAGCTACGAACGAAAACCGCTGAAGATTCAGCGGTTTTTTTGTTTTTCAGCCAGCCGGATGGAGGAAGAGCATTCGGGCTGGCTTTTTTCATTTCCGTGTAAGAATCCGGTTGACACAAGAGAACCCTGGGTATATTCTTGATTTTAACATATGAATAATTGCTCATATGAAGAATTGAAGAAGTAAAAGGAGGAGATCCCCATGAGCAGAGAAGAGAAACGGGCACTGCAGGAGGAAGAGAAGCTTCGCGAGGCGGAGAAAGCCGAAAAGGCCAGGGCCGAGGTCCGTGAGGAGGAAGAAGAGGAGGACGAAGGAGAAGAGGAAGAAGAGGATGAGATGGAACCGAAGCAGAAGCTCATTCAGATCATTGCCGCATCCCTTCTCCTGATTGCGGCTGTTCTTGTGACGAACGCCTTTCCGGAGCTTGCCATGTGGCAGAAGCTCCTGATTTTCCTGATTCCGTATGCGGCAGCGGGCTTCGACGTTCTGAAGGAGGCCATGGAGCACATCGGTGAGGGAGAGGTTTTTGATGAAGATTTCCTGATGTGCATTGCGACAATCGGAGCACTTCTGATCGGCTTTGTGCCGGGAGGAAAGGAGCAGTTTGCCGAGGCGGTTTTCGTTATGCTGTTCTTCCAGGTCGGCGAGCTGTTCGAAGGAATTGCAGAGGGCAACAGTGAGCGTGCCATTTCCCAGCTTCTGGACATCCGGCCGGATACGGCAAATGTGGAGCGCGGGGGAGAGGTCCTTGTCGTCAGCCCGGAGGAGGTTGCGGTCGGAGAAACCGTTGTGATCCGGCCCGGCGAGAAGGTCCCGATGGACGGCGTTGTTCTGGAGGGCACATCCAGCCTTGATACCGTAGCACTGACGGGAGAAAGTGTTCCCAGAGATGTCACGGCGGGAGATCCGATTCTGTCCGGCTGTGTCAATCAGAGCGGCGTTCTTCGCGTCAGAGTGGAAAAGGAGTTCGGCGAATCTACGGCAGCGAAGATCCTGGAGCTTGTGCAGCATGCAGGCTCGAAGAAATCCAGAAGTGAGAAGTTCATCTCCAGATTTGCCGGAATTTACACACCGATTGTGGTCTTTGCGGCCATTGCACTGGCGCTCATTCCGCCGATGCTGACGGGAGATTTTGCAGGAAGCTTTGCAGCCTGGCTTCTGCGTGCGCTGACCTTCCTGATCGTATCGTGCCCCTGCGCACTGGTGGTTTCCGTACCTCTTGCGTTCTTCGGAGGAATCGGAGCGGCATCGAAGGCAGGCATCCTGATCAAGGGCTCCAGCTACATGGATGCGCTGGCAAAGGCGGATACGGTTGTCTTTGACAAGACGGGAACGCTGACAAAGGGTGTTTTTGAGGTGACAACGCTTCACCCGGAGGAAATGGATGAGAAGGAGCTGCTGCATCTGGCAGCGCATGTGGAGCGTTATTCCACGCACCCGATCGCGGTATCGCTTCGCGCGGCATTTGGAAACGAAGCGGATGGATGCGCGGTGGAGAGCGTGGAGGAAGTTGCGGGACAGGGCATTCGGGCCGTCGTAAACGGCAGGACGGTCTGCGTCGGCAACAGCAAAATGATGGATGCCATCGGAGCAAAGTGGAAGAGCTGCGATGAGGCGGGCACCATCATTCACGTGGCGGTAGATGGCGTGTATGCGGGACATATTCACATCTCGGATATCGAGAAGCCGGATGCGAAAAAGGCAATCGCGGAGCTGAAGGCACTTGGTGTCGGACACACCGTGATGCTGACGGGAGACCGGGAGGAGGTTGCAAAGCGTGTGGCTTCTGATCTTGGGCTGGACGAGTATCATGCGGAGCTCCTTCCTGCAGATAAGGTCTCCGGTGTCGAGCAGCTCCTTCAGAACAGAAAGGAAGGCGCGAGTCTTGTCTTTGTCGGAGACGGCATCAATGACGCTCCGGTCCTTGCAAGAGCGGACATCGGTGTTGCAATGGGTGCGATGGGCTCGGATGCGGCCATTGAGGCGGCGGATGTGGTCCTTATGGATGATCAGCCCTCCAAGATTGCAAAGGCTGTCCGGATTTCCCGCAGCACGCTTGCCATTGCGAAGCAGAATATTGTCTTTGCGATCGCTGTGAAGGTTGGCATTCTGATCCTGGCGGCGTTCGGTCTTGCACCGATGTGGCTTGCCGTCTTTGGGGATACGGGCGTTCTGATTCTCTGCGTTCTGAATTCCATGCGGGCGCTGAAGGCGAGGTAACGGGATGAATACAGGCGTGCATTCAGAACGGAATTCAGACAGGAATTCAGACCGGAATTCAAAGAAAAACATTCCGGATGAAAACGAGCTGTTTGACCTTGCGGAGCTGTTCAAGGTCTTCGGCGATTCCACGAGGATCCGGATCCTCTATGCGCTGTATGACGAGGAGCGAAGCGTCAGTGACATTGCAGAATCTCTGAATATGACACAGTCCGCGGTTTCCCATCAGCTGAAAATACTTCGTCAGGCGAAGCTTGTCGGCGCAAGGCGCGATGGAAAGCAGATTTTCTACGGACTTGCCGACGAGCATGTCCATACCATCATTCAGGTCGGACGGGAGCACATCGAGGAAGAATAAGAATCACAGAGGAAGATCGTCATCTGGTTTTCGGAAAGAAGGGGCTGCCTCCCGGTGTTTTTACCGGGAGGCAGCCCCCTTTTTAGCATATTCTGCGCAGGATTTTTTATTTGTTAACACGGAATTAATCAGATAAATGCTATAATACAGTCAATGAGACAGATAATTACACTGCCGCATTGTGGAAATTGCACGGAAGGAGGCGGAAATGAACAATCCATACGAAGGAACACAGACAGAGAAGAATCTGGAAAAGGCCTTTGCCGGGGAATCCGAGGCAAGAAACAAGTATACGTATTTTGCCTCAAAGGCGAAGAAGGACGGCTTCGAACAGATGGCAGCGATCTTCCAGAAGACAGCGGACAATGAGAAGGAGCATGCAAAGCTTTGGTTCAAGGAGCTGTACGGAATCGGGGAGACGAAGGAGAATCTGGAGAACGCGGCGGAGGGTGAGAACTACGAGTGGACCCAGATGTACGCGGAGTTTGCGGAAACAGCGGAGAAGGAGGGCTTTCATGAGCTTGCCGTGAAATTCCGGATGGTGGCCGCCATTGAGAAGCATCACGAGGAGCGATACCGCGCACTGCTGCATAACATTGAGATGCAGCAGGTCTTTGAGAAGAGCGAGGTCAAGGTCTGGGAGTGCCGCAACTGCGGGCACATCGTGGTGGGAACGGCAGCGCCGGAGATCTGTCCGGTCTGCAGTCACCCGCAGAGCTTCTTCGAGGTAAAGGAAGAGAATTATTAAGTCAGGGCAAAAGGGGCAGCCGGAACGGCTGCCGGAAAGGAGAGACCATGAAGTTTTACAGATGTATGAGATGCGGGAATCAGATTGAGATGATTCATGATGCGGGACCGAATCCGATCTGCTGCGGAGCAGATATGCGGGAAATGATTCCGGGGACAAGCGACGGAGCGGCGGAGAAGCACGTTCCTGCGGTTTCTGTGGATGGAAATCGCGTGAGTGTTCAGATCGGAGAGACCATCCATCCGATGATGGAGGCACACTACATTGAGTGGATCCTGATTGAAACGAAAAAGGGGACGCAGCGCAGAAATCTGACGCCCTCCGATGAGCCGAAGGCTTCGTTTCTGTTAGAGGCGGATGATGAGCTGGTGGCGGTCTATGCATACTGCAACCTGCACGGACTGTGGGAGAGCAGAAGCTGGTAGAGACATTTGCGGCAGTCCATCCTGCTGAAAATGTGCTATGCTAAATAGCATCTGAATCATATATCAGCAGGAGGATATCACAATGCCTTGTACTACAATTCTGGTAGGAAAGAATGCTTCCTACGACGGCTCGACCATGATCGCCCGCAATGACGATTCCGGCGCAGGCCATTTTACTCCGAAGAAGTTTGTTGTCGTTTCACCTGAGGAGCAGCCCGTACATTATAAGTCCGTACTTTCCCATGTGGAGGTGGAGCTTCCGGACAATCCGATGCGTTATACGGCAGTTCCCAATGCGGTTCCGGGAAAGGGAACCTGGGCGGCAAGCGGCGTGAATGCGGCCAATGTCGGAATGACGGCAACGGAAACCATCACCGCAAATGAAAGAGTTCTCGGTGCGGATCCACTCGTGGAGTACATTCCCGCAGAGGATGGACAGGAGGAGCGGGCAGGCGGCCTTGGCGAAGAGGATCTGGTGGTTCTGGTCCTTCCTTACATTCACAGTGCAAGAGAGGGCGTCAAGCGCCTGGGAGCGTTGCTGGAGCAGTACGGAACCTATGAGATGAACGGCATTGCGTTCCAGGATGTGAATGAGATCTGGTGGCTGGAAACCATCGGCGGGCATCACTGGATGGCAAGAAGGGTGCCGGACAATGTTTATGTCATGATGCCGAATCAGCTTGGCATTGACTTTCTGGATCTGGAGGATGCGCTCGGAGAACAGAAGGAGTACATGTGCTCTGCGGATCTTCGGGAGTTTATTGAGGAAAATCATCTGGATCTTTCCATGAACGGCTGCCTGAATCCGCGCGATACGTTCGGCACGCATGATGATGCCGATCATGTTTACAACACACCGAGAGCATGGTTTATCGGGCGCTATTTTAACCCGAAGACGGCAGTCTGGGACGGACCGGATGCGGATTACACTCCTCTTTCTGATGACATTCCGTGGTGCATGGTTCCTGAGAAGAAGGTGACCGTGGAGGACATCAAGTATGTTCTGTCCTCCCACTATCAGGGAACGCCCTACGATCCTTACGGAAGCTACGGCGATCCTTCCTGGCGCGGCGCTTATCGCTCCATTGGCGTAAACCGCACGGATTTTGTCGCCATCCTTCAGCTTCGCGCAGATCGTCCGGAGGAATATCGTGCAGTAGAGTGGCTTGCGTTTGGCTCCAATGCGTTCAACACGGCGGTTCCGTTCTATGCGAATGTGGAGAAGACGCCGGAATACCTTGCGAATACGACGAAAGAGGTAACCACGGAGAACTTCTACTGGTCAGCGCGCCTGATTGAAGCGCTGGCAGATGCCTGCTACGGCAAGAATCTGAACCACATCGAGCACTATCAGCAGGCGGTTCAGTCGAAGGGACATGAGCTGATTGCGAAGTATGACCGGCTGCAGGCAGCCGAAGAGGATGCTGCGAAGAGGGCGGCACTTCGGGAAGCGGCGAATGAGGAAATCGCAGCGATGCTTCGGAAGGAAACCGGGAAAACGCTGGACGAGGTCCTTTATGATGCGACCAACCATATGAAGAATCAGTACGCGAGATCGGATCACTGAGTCTGGCGTTCCGAGCGGGACAGCTTTGGCTTAATGTCATTCAGTTGACATTGAGCTTTGGCTGTCCCGCTTTTTTTATGATAGATGAGGAGGGGGCCGAGTGCTACTGCGTGTTAATTTTCCTCTGGGAAAGGCTTCTCTTGTACTGAGTCGGCGTCATTCCGGTCCGCTTTTTAAAGATCCGCATGTAGTATTTGACATCGGAAAAGCCGCAGGCTGCCGCAATTTCCTCAAGGGACAGGACGGAGTCTGCGTTCAGAAGCAGATTCTTGGAGGCTTCAATTCGCGCTTCATGAATGGATGAGGTGATGGAAGTGCCGGTGTATTTCCGATAATACCGCTCAAGATAAACCGGATGATAACCAAAGTGCTCTGCAATCGTACGAGAGGAAACCGGGCCGGAATAGTTCGCCTGAATGAAATCATGAATGCGGGTAACCGGCTCCGGAAGCTGAAGCTGGAAGGAGCTGTATTGTCCGGCTGCTTCGTGAGAGATTTCCAGAAGAAGATAGCTGGAAAGATAATGACAGCGCCAGTCAATCTGATAGTGGGAGCGCCTGGTCATATCCAGGAGACTCTGGAAGATAAGACTGGCCCGCAGATCTTTTCCAAGATCACCGAAAACAGGCAGAGAATACTGTGTCTCTGTCAGAGTGCAGGAATCACAAAGCTGTGTCCTTGAACGGTTCATGGAGAAGTGCATCCAGTAGTAGGAGAGCATGCCTTTGGAGGGAGTGGTTCCGAAATGAAGTCTTCCGGGGAGAAGGAGAAGAAACTGGTTCGGTCCGACTTCATATTCCTGATCGTCCATTGTGATGCAAAGGGTTCCCTTCTGAATGAGAAGCAGAACATAGGTATCGATGCAGCGGCGGGGGTGAAGAAACTGATCGGAATGAATCAGCATGCCGGATGAAGCGTAGGTAAGCGGCTCATTTACTTCAGAGATAAGATATCGCACAAGGAACCTCCTGATTTTGCAGAATCTTACTGCAACGATAGCACGGAAGGTTTGAATAATCCACCATATGTTTGATCCTGTCGGTTACATGCCTGGCCATGCTGATTTATTATGAAAGCATGAATTCAGATGCGAATTCCGTGATAATAAATGCAATAGCAGGGCATAAGGAGGGCATTATAATGGTTGAAAACATTGAATTTCAGCCCAGACTGAAGCAGGCGAAAGTAAAGGATGGCTTCTGGGGTTACTTTCAGAAGCTTGTTCTGGAACAGGTGATTCCCTATCAGGAGAGAATCCTGCGGGATGAGATTCCGGAGATTGAAAAGAGTCATGTTATTGAGAATTTCCGGATTGCCGCAGGACTGGAAAAGGGTGATTTTTACGGAATGGTTTTTCAGGATTCCGATCTTGCCAAATGGATGGAAGCGGTTTCCAATGCAATGGCAATCTCAGAGGATCCCTGGTTTCGGACAAAAGCAGCCGAAATGATCGAACTGATCGGGAAGGCACAGGAGGAAGACGGATACCTGGATACTTATTTTCAGATTAAGGCTCCGGACAAGAAGTGGACCGATCTTCAGGAGGCTCATGAGCTGTATTGCATGGGGCATATGATTGAGGCAACCGTTGCCAATTATGAAGCGACAGGAAAAGATGATTTTCTGAACATCGGAAAGAAAATGGCGGATTGTATCGGACGGCAATTTGGAAAGGAAGCGGGAAAGAAAAGGGGAATTCCGGGCCATCCCGAAGTTGAGATTGCGCTTCTTCGTCTGTATCATGCAACCGGGGAAAGACGGTATCTGGAGAGCGCGGAGTATTTTATCAACGAGAGAGGAACGGAGCCGAACTATTTCGAAGAGGAGGCAAAATGCAGAGACCTCAATGTCTTTGGCATGGATCCGAAGGACCATGACTATGCACAGAACAACAAGCCGGTGCGCGAGCTGACGGAGGCGGTCGGGCATGCGGTTCGTGCAGCGTACCTTTATACAGCCATGGCAGATCTTGCTGCGGATATTCATGACGAAGAGCTGCAGGCGGCCTGCGAACGTCTCTGGAACAACATTGTGAATCAGAAGATGTACGTTACAGGCGGAATCGGATCTACGGTTCACGGCGAGGCGTTTACCATTTCCTATGATCTTCCGAATGATACCGTATATGCGGAGACCTGTGCATCGGTAGCGATGGTATTTTTTGCAAGAGAGATGCTGCAGATGAATCCGTCCGGACGGTATGCGGATGTGATGGAAAAGGAATTGTATAACACCGTTTTAAGCGGGATGCAGCATGACGGAACTCGATTCTTTTATGTAAATCCGCTGGAGGTGGATCCTTCGGTGTCCGGCAAGGTTCCCGGATATGAGCATGTGCTGCCGAAGCGCCCGCAGTGGTATGCGTGTGCCTGCTGCCCTCCGAATGTGTCCAGGTGCATTACAGCGCTTTCCAAGTATGCATGGGGAGAGAATGCACACACTATCTATGCACATCTCTATGTCGGCGGATCCTTTGCTTCGTCCTGCATTCCCGGGGTGAGCATCGATGTGGAATCCGAGTATCCGTGGAAGGGAAATGTGTGCTATACGATTGGAGAGAATAAGGAAAACAGAGAATTTACGCTGGCAATCCGCATTCCTGCCTGGGCACGCAATACAGCAGCAACGCTCCGTCTCAGACATGGAGAGGAAGAGATTTCCCGGAGTGTTTCTGTGGAAGAATCCCTGCGGGATGGCTATCTGTATCTGAGCGATCTGACGCATGCCGGTGACCGCGTGGAAATCCGGTTTGATATGCCGGTCAGAAGAATCTATGCGAATCCGAAGGTTCGCAAGGATGCAGGACTTGTTGCAATTATGAGAGGACCGATCGTGTATGCGCTGGAGGAGAAGGACAACGGTGCAGAGCTGTATGCGTTATCCCTTCCGGAGCACGCACAGTTTGCAATGGAAGAAACAACGGATCCGGTTCTTGGAACCTATGTCCGGCTTTCTGCGGACGGTTATCGGGACACTTCGGATGGAGAGAGCCTGTATTCGGAGAAGAAGCCGGAGACGGTGGGGCAGAAGCTGACCTTTGTTCCCTATTATCTCTGGGGAAATCGCGGAATCGGAGAGATGCGCGTGTGGGTTCGCAGCGAAGGATAGAACCACGGGAGATCACCTGTCTGTAAAGAGAAATAAAAGAATACACGGACAATAAAAAGGAGAACGCTCTCAAAAACAGGGCGTTCTCCTTTTCTGCGTCACACTCAGCCTTCCAGAATGTGCCGGTATACGTAGGTGGCATACCCGGCAAAAAAGGCCTTGTCCTTTTTCATCTCCGGCTTGAACTCAAACCACGCGGTTTTGTCCCGGTAGTGCTCTTGGAAGAAGGGCGTCTGAAATTTCGTCCATTCCGGCAGGAAGGATCCCACCTTTCCGGTGTAGCAGTTCTCGGCCTTTGCCTGCTCACGGTGCCGGGGATCCACATAGGAGGCAATGGATTTGTGAACGGCCTGATCGAGCTTCGGCAGATAGTAATAATCCTTATAATTTGAATAGTAGTAGTGCAGCTTTCCGCTGTAGATCGGAACCTTCAGAACAATGCGGTCATCCTGAAATGCCAGATAACAGCCGTCCAGGGAGGCAGTGCCGGCCGGAACGCGGACATTCTCCGGAACGCCCTCTGCGTGTGCATACATGATCAGCTCCTGCTGGGGCTCGCCGTTTGCATCGTGATAGGTATTCGCCTGTGCCCGGTAGACGGAGAGAGGGGCTTCGAAAAGCTCCCGGAAGGACAATACATCCGTAAGGGCGATCAGACCTGCAACATCTGCAGCATTATGCTCAAGAAGCGCGGTCCGGATCCCGGAGCGGTCCGCCGGGATTCCGGCGGGACCGGAAAAATCGCAGGCCTCCTTTTGGGTATCCGGGGAAAAGAACGGTTCGCTTTCGGAATTCAGGGCTCCCGCTGCCTTTCTTGCGTTTTCCAGTTCCTGCTCCCGGAGCAGGCGGTTGATCATGGCGGCATCAATCCGTTTCGTGGCTTCTGCCGTAAGATCCCGATCGGAGACCTTCTCTGCGGAGGGAAGTGCCTTGCCAAGATAGGAATGATACAGCTCCACGAGCTCGCGGCCCGTGCGGTCTTCGATGCGTCCGGTGTTCAGAAAGCGCTCCACGGTCTGCTGCTTCAGATCCGGGAGTGCAAGAAGCTTCTGATAAGGCTTCAGATAACGGTACAGATCGAGGGATTTCATGGCAGCGGGAAAATCCTCGGCGCCCGGAATTCCCTGCAGTCCGTTCCAGACGATGCGCCTGGCAAGAAACGGGAGGTCGAACCGGCGGCCGTTGTAATGCATCAGGGTTTTGTATTTCTTGGAGAAAAGAAGAAACGAAGTCAGAATATCCGCCTCTCCGTCGCCGTGATCGTCAAACCACTGGATCAGCTTCCAGCAGTCATCCTCCCAGTAGCCGCAGCCAATCAGATAAATGCGGTCCTTTGCGGACGAGAGACCGGTCGTTTCAATATCCACAGCAAGAATACTCTCTCTTCCTCCAAAACGGGAAAGCGGGTATTCGGATGTGTAGCCGTTCAGTTCTCTGGTAATGATCTGCATGATAATCTCTCCTGAAGTTTTCCATAAAAACGATACAGATTTAGTTTATCATAGTTGAAAGCGTATGCGTTATAATAGCGGAATAGAGCTTTTACATTATAAAAGAATCATTGGGGATTTTCATGTATTTTTACTCACATAAGCACGTTCGAAGAATTACCATATTGCTGGATACGCTGGCTACGACAGCGGCCTTTCTTCTTGCCCTGTATCTGCGGATGTGGAGCAAGCTTGTGCCGTGGAAAGTGGAGCTGTACAGCACCATCTATGTGCTGAATGTTCTGATTTATCTGTTCTGGAATACCTATCGCCGGGCGAAGCACCGCGAAGACCGGATCACGCAGCTGGATCCGGTGGAGAATGTTTCTCATGTTTTCCGGGAGAGAATCTTTCAGTATGCTGCACTCATCATCATCCTTTCTGCGACGCATTCCTTTGAGAAGGTGTCGCGCATGGTGCTTCTGTATGCCGGGATTTTTGACGTTATTTTCACCAGCGTGAACCGGCTTTTGCTTCGGAGAAGTATTCGGAGGAGCAGTCAGAAGGCGGCCAAGGAGGAGCATTACCTGATTGTCACGACAAGAGCGCAGGAATCCATTGCAAGAGCGCGTCTCCTGGCAGGGCTTCCCGGCAATGCGGATATTGCAGGTGTTTTCCCAGTGGATGAGGAGCATCCGGATGCTTCGGATGCGGACCGTCCCGCACCTGTGCGCGGGAACGGAGCGGATGACGGGACAAGGACGCTGATCGGAAGGCTGGATGCATTCCTGAAGAAGACGGAGGGACCGCTCACGGTCTATCTGTATCTGCCGGATACCGGAGAAGAGATCCGAAAGAGCATTGCGGATGCCCTTGAGAAGAGGAGAATTCCTTTCCGGATTGCATTGTTTTCGTCCGGAAGATGCGTGCCCCTTCAGCTGATCGATTCGGTCGGTCCCTATGCTGCGACGGCCTATGAGCCGCTGACGAAAAGATGCGAGGTCTTCGGGGTTCACTTCATGGTTTCCGATGTGGAAACAGCTGCGTTCTCCATCCTGAATGAGCTGGACAAGGGAACGGCAAACCGACCTGCCGGCGCTCTGGCCGGTCAGTACCTGTGCTTCTCCAATGTCCATACGACCGTGATGGCACATGATGATCTGGGGTACCGGGACATTCTGAACGGCTCGGCCTATACGTTCCCGGACGGAAAGCCGATCGCAGAATATCAGAAGAGTCACGGCTTTGTAAAAGCGGAGCGTGTGGCGGGACCGGATTTTATGGACGCGGTGTTCCGCGCAACGATGGATGGAAGGATCGGACATTATTTCTACGGCTCCACGCCGGAGACCATTGAGAAGCTGGAACGGGAGCTCCGGAGGAAATATCCGGGAATTCGCATTGCAGGAATGGTGTCACCTCCGTTCCGACCGGAAACGGAGGAGGAGGATGCGGAGACCATCCGCAGAATCAATGCTTCCGGTGCGGCACTGATCTGGATCGGACTTGGAGCTCCGAAGCAGGAGAAGTGGATGGCGGTGCATAAGGGGAAGCTGAACGGCGTCATGCTCGGCGTGGGGGCCGGGTTTAACTTCTATGCAGGAACGGTGAAGCGTGCGCCTCTCTGGATTCAGAAGATCGGGCTGGAGTGGCTGTACCGCCTCTTCCAGGATCCCAGACGCCTGGCCAACCGATATCTGGTGACCAATGCCAGGTACATCTGGTATCTGATCGCAGAGCGGCTTTCCGGGCATAAGGAGTGAGCACATGAGGATACCGGATTATGAGCTGGCGGATATGCATATTCATATCATGCCGGAGGTGGATGACGGATCCGAGAGCATGGAAATGACGATGGAAATGCTGCGGATTGCGAGAGAAAACCGGATCGGAACCATGATTCTGACGCCCCATTATAAGGGCGGGCACCGAAATGTGTCTCCGGAGGGCCAGCTCCGGCGGATTGCATGTATGCAGGATGCGATGGCGCAGGAAGAGGTGGAAGAAGCGGATCTGTATCGGGGAAACGAGATCATGTATGACAGCTCCGTACCGGAGGCCCTTGAAAACGGCCGCATCTGCTCCCTGGCGGATTCTTCTTATCTTCTTGTGGAGTTCAAGCCGTGGGAAGAATTCTCCTATATCCAGGAAGGACTTCGGAATCTTTCCTATGATGGCTGGAGAGTGATTCTGGCCCACTGCGAAAGATATGACTGCATTCGCAAGAATCCTGAACTTGCACGGGGGCTTACGAGGAACCGGATTTATCTGCAGGTCAACGCGGACGATGTGCTTCCGCATTTCCGCTCCCCTTTTGCAAAGCTGATCGGCGGACTTTTGAAGGAGGAGCTGGTGTCCTTTGTCGGCACGGATGCCCATAAGGATACGGGACGGTCACCGGAGATGCTTCGATGCTGGCAGTATCTTATCCGGAAATGCGACCCGGATTATGTCCGGGAAATCACCAGAGAGAATGCACTGAGAATCATTCGGAATGAAGAGGTATAAGAAAATATGAGAAATCGAAACATGAAATATGCCGCACTTGTCATGACAGCCGTTCTTTCGGCAGGGCTGATGGCCGGCTGCGCCTCCGGAGAGAATGGCACGGAGGAGAATCCGGAAACTGCGGAGAGCACAGGCGGCTGGGAAGAGGCTGCTTCGGAGGGGACTTCCGACGCTTCGGAAACCTCCGATACTTCGGAGACCGCGCAGGAGGACGAAACCCTTCTTCCGGAGGAGCTGGAGGAAGGCGAGGAGGTGCTCCAAAGAGGTGAGGGCGCGGAGATTTCGTTTCATGGAATGGCTCCGGATGTCACGCCGGAGTGGAAGGACGGAGAGCTGTATCTTCTTGTTGTTTCTGCGCAGGACTCTTCGGCAGCAGCGCTTGTCTGCCCGGTCTATGAGAGCCAGGAAGCTGCAGAAGCGGATCAGGGTGCCTGGCTGGATGAAGGCAACAGCACGGATCTGACGGACCCCAACACGGTCATTCACGGAAGCCTTGGGGAGGGAAGCACGTTTGCAGGGCTTCAGGATTACGGGGATTCCGAGTTCTTTTCTTCTCATCCGTATTTGTACCTGTTCAGCAGAGATTCCATTTCGGAATACCAGATTTTTGCGGCTTATCCGAAAGCACATGAAGATATTCTGGTGAGCGTCAACGGCTTTGACCGCGATGAATACAATCAGTACATCAATGACATTTACGGACAGAGAAACATGCAGGCGGTGCTGGATCCGGACCTGGAGCAGCAGGCACTGAACACGTGGAGCATTCTGACCCTGCAGGCGGAAGGCTCAGACGGGAATGACTATCTGGTTCAGGCGGTTCCGACGGGAGTGGTACAGCAGTAAAAAGGCTCTTGCGCTTTTGAGGAATCTGTGTAGAATGTTATGATGCTATGAACAAATTGTTAACAAATGTTAAGAAATACCAGTTCATGTTTGAGGAGCTGGTCAAACGTGATTTCAAGCAGAAGTACAAGCGAAGCGTGCTTGGGATGGCATGGTCCGTGCTGTCGCCGCTTCTGACGCTGCTGGTGATGCATGTCATTTTCTCCAATTTCTTCGGAAAGGACATTCCGCACTACACGACCTACCTGTTTACGGGTAATATCGTGCTGTCGTATTACAAGGAATCCACGAAGAACGGCATGCAGTCGCTGATGAGCAACGCCAAGATCTTTACGAAGATCAATGTGCCGAAGTACCTCTTTCTTCTGTCCAAGAATGTGTCGGCGCTGGTGAACTTCGGGCTTACGCTTCTGGTTTATTTTACATTCTGCATCTTCGATGGGATTACATTCCGGCCGACGATGTTTCTGCTGATTTTTCCGATTCTGTGCCTTCTGATTATGGACATCGGAATCGGAGCCATTCTGTCGGCGCTGTTTGTGTTTTTCCGTGACATTCAGTACCTGTATGAGGTGTTCCTTACTCTGATCACGTACATGTCCGCTGTTTTTTATTCGGTGGACAAGCTGCCGCACAATCTTCAGCAGCTGCTGTATCTGAATCCGGTGTATGTCTATATCAAATACATGCGTCTGATTGTCATTGACGGAATCATTCCTTCTCCTGCGTATCACGCGCTGTGTATTTTTTATGCGCTGTTCTATCTCGGTATCGGCATGCGGATTTACAAAAAGTGCAATCACTCGTTTCTTTATTATCTTTAAGAGTACGGCAGAGAAAGGTTTTCCATGTCCAATATTGCAATTGAGTGCAGCAATGTCAGCATCCGTTATGTGACGGGCGACTTCAAATCCATCGGACTGAAGGAATATGTGATCCGGAAGCTGACCGGAAACTATAAGGTGAAGGAGTTCTGGGCAGACCGGAATGTGAATTTTGATCTGGAGAAGGGAGAGATGCTCGGCATCATCGGCTCCAACGGTGCGGGAAAGTCCACGCTGTTAAAGGCGGTCACCGGCATCATGCTGCCGACGGAGGGCGAGATTCACGTAAACGGCACCATTGCAGCTCTTCTGGAGCTAGGGAGCGGCTTTGACAACGACATGACGGTCCGGGAGAATACCTATCTTCGCGGCGCGCTTCTTGGCTATACGAGAAAGTTTCTGGATGAGAAATACGATGAGATCATTCGGTTTGCGGAGCTCGAGGAGTTTCAGGATTACTGCTTCAAGCAGCTTTCCTCCGGCATGAAATCCAGACTTGCCTTTTCCATCGCCTGCCTGGTGCACCCGGATATTCTGATTCTGGATGAGGTGCTGTCGGTAGGAGACGGTGCATTCCGGAAGAAATCCGGCGATAAGATGCAGGAGATCATTCAGGGAGGCGTGACGGCCATTCTGGTGTCGCATGTGATGCCCCAGGTACGGGAGCTGTGCACGAAGATCCTGTGGCTGGATCACGGGAAACAGGTGTGCTTCTCCGGCGATGTGCAGGAGACGTGCGATGCGTACGAGTGGTTCCTGTCTCAGAAGAAGAAAACGCCTCCGAAGTCCGAAAAGGAAATCCATGAGATGGCGGCCAAATGGCGCAAAAAGCTCATGGAGGACGAGAAGAAGGAGAAAGAGAAGAAGGCTCAGAAGCAGTAGCTTCCGATGACCTCATCGGTGATGCTGTCATAGAGCACAATCTGCAGTCTCCGGTCCCGGTGCGAGTAGTCGGTGAGTCCGATCATAAGATTTCCTGCGGCGAAGTCTCCGTTGTACTGAACGCGAAGGGAGTCAGCAGGACCAAGATCCATGGAGAACGCCTCCTTTTTGTCGTCATTGTCATGAAGCTTTGTGAGCTCTCCTGCGTGATAGAGCCATTTTCCTCCGGGAGAAGCAATTTCGGTGTTGAAGCCAAGCGGCTTTAATGCAGGAAGAAGCTCCTCAAAGGAGAGGGCACCCTCCGGCAGGGCGTGTTCATTCCCGGTATCCTCCAGAGAGAGGATCGCGGTGATCCCATCTGTCTGTGCGAGAAGAGCACAGAAATCCTGAGCATTGTCGGTATTGTCGAGTGCATAGCGGAACTTGGTCTGGTTCATCCAGGAAAGATCCCGGTTCCAGATGGCACAGGCTGCATCCGTCCGGCGATCCACCTCCAGATACTGCTCCTGCGGGAGTGTGTCCAGATATGCTTCCAGATATCGTGTAATTTTGGCGGCGCCGAAGCCGTTCAAATGTCCCGCATCCCGAAAATCCTCCCTGCGGTCAAGGGAAATTTCATTTTCAAGAAGAGAAAAATCAATGACGTCGATTCCGGCATCGCCGGCATATTGTGTGACGGTGTTGTAAACCGCGCGGTCGTCCTCCGAAACGTCATAGGGGAGAATCGTAAAGACAAGACGGAAGCCCTTCTTTTCGGAGAGCCGGATCATCTGGTCCAGCCATTGGCGGTTGCTGTCGGAGAGCGGAGCAGAAAGGCCGGTATCCGTGCAGGGGGTGCTCCAGGATACGTCGGTGTGCTCCCAGTCGTAGGCCGCGCCCCGTCCAAAGTCATTCAGCGGATATTTCAGAAAGTCGTAGGGCTGGAGCTCGCGGTAGCGTGTGTGAACGATGGGCCAGCGAAGAATGAAATCCTCTTGGTCTTCTTTCTCCGCATAGGCGGTGACAAGCTGCACGGAATTGGAGGATGTCCGCATGGAGAGCAGGTTCCGGTAGACGTTTCCGATGAAGGCATGCTCCTCAAAGGTGAGCGCATAGAGATCGGCGAATACGACCTGCGGCTTCTGCGTTTTCAGAAGTTCAATCAGAGCATGATAGCAGGAGTCCTTGTCCTGGCCGGAAACCGCCATGTCAAAGGAGGTGACGCCGCGGTCCTCCCACATGACGGCGGGATAGATGCCGGCATAGCAGTGGCTGCTGCCAAGGAAGGCAACGTCAATGGTATTCTCCGGAGTGTGATACAGCTCGTCATAGGAGGAGATGTAGTTGCCGGTGGTATCCTTCCAGCGGATCACCCGGTAAACGCCCATCAGCATCAGGGCAGTCAGAAGAGTGAAAAGGATGATATTTCGATAAGAAGCGAATCTGCTGTTTTTATTCATATCAAGGCTCATTTCTTTGTTTCCGAATTTCATCATGTACAACCCCGGCAAATACCGGGAAATTTCCGGCGGCAAGAGAGAAGCGTCGTCAGAAGCCGGCATAGATGAACTGACCGGAGCTGAAGTCAATGCCGTATTCTCCGAGAAGAAGAACCGACAAAATCAGAAAAAGACAGACCAGCCACCGAAGCCACAGGCTCTGCGCAGACAGAAGCTCTCCGAAGTCGCGCTTTTTTCTTGCCGAAATCAGATCAAAGGCAAGAAGGAGCAGTGTTCCGAGGGTGAGGATGTTGAATTCCAGATGAACAAGGCCGAAGGCATAGATGTCTTCATTGAACAGAACCCAGGGATCCCAGCGCGTGAACATGCGGCTCAGGAAGTAGATTGCATTCGAAAGAGAGCCTGCGCGGAAGAAGATCCAGGCAAACGATGTCAGAAGAAAGGTCCACAGAATTCTTCCGAGCCGGAAGCTGAAGGTGTTCTCCCGGATGCCGGTCCGGATGCAGAGCTTTCTGCGAAGTGGCTTCAGGAGGTCTCCGAGGATCTGATACAGCCCGTGAAGGCCTCCCCAGATGACAAAGGACCAGGAGGCTCCGTGCCAGATGCCGCTGACGAGGAAGGTGATCATGACGTTGCGGTATTTGCGGATGCGTGAGCATCTGCTTCCGCCAAGCGGAATGTAAATATAATCGCGCAGCCAGGTGCTCAGAGAGATATGCCAGCGCCTCCAGAAGCCGGCAATGCTCTCTGCAAAATACGGTGTCCGGAAATTGGCATCCAGCTCCAGACCAAGAATTCTTGCAGCGCCGATCGCGATGGCGGAGTAGCCTGCAAAATCCGCATAGATCTGAAGGGAGAAGGCAAGGGCAGCGATGACGGTCTCCACGGTTCCGCAGGTAAAAAGATTCTGCCAGATATTGTCCACGAAAATTCCTGCGCGGTCGGAGATGACCATCTTCATAAAAAAGCCCCACAGCATCAGGGAAAAGCCGGAGGATATGTGAAGATAAGAGGGCTTTTCGGCCTCCGGGAGTCTTCGGATCTGCGGAAGAAGGCGGTCTGCTCTTGCAATCGGTCCTGCTGTGATCTGCGGAAAGAAGCTGATAAAGAGTGCATAGTCAGGAAAGCTTCGCTCGGCAGAGATTTTCCCATGGAAGACATCGGCGAGATAGCCGATGGTCTGGAACAGGTAAAAGGAGATTCCGATCGGAAGAATCAGGGAAAAGCCGGAGGCAATCGGCTTCTGTCCCAATGCGGTAAGCAGCGCATTGACATTCTCAAGAAGGAAGCCTGTGTATTTGAAGACAACAAGGATCAGAATAAGAAGTACGACAGAGCCGACAAAGCATCTCTTGCGGGCGGACGGTTTTTTTGCATGCTCCATCCAAAGGCCGGACAGAAAGCCGATTCCGATGACCGGCGCCAGTACGAGAAGAAAACGCACGTCGAAGCCAAGATAAAAGAAAAGGCTGCAGAGCAAAAGCCAGTTTCTGCGAAATTTACCGGGAAGAAAGCGGAACACCAGAACAGAGAAAAAGAAGAATATCACAAAATCAGCGGATTGAAAGAGCATAAAAGCCTCCGGGGATTGAAAGTTATCGTGTGCGAAAGATATACAATATTATATAATAGAACAGATAATGATTTAAAGGAATGGGATATGCATACAGAAGACAGAGAAGACTGGAACATGGAAGAAACAGGAAAACAGGAGCTGGAGGCGCCGGCGGATCCGATCCTTCAGGAGGATCTTGACCGCGTGGCAGATGATGCGCTTCTTGAGAAGGCGCTGAGAGGAAAGCGGATTCTTGTGACCGGGGCGACGGGGCTTGTCGGCTCCTGGCTGATCCGTGCACTCGCCTGCATGAACCGGCGGCATGGAAGCGGGATGAAGATATACGGCGTGATCCGAAATGCCGCCAAGGCGGATGTGATTTACGGGGATTCCTTCCGGACAAGAGAGGATGTATGCTTTCTTACGGCGAACATCACGGCACCTGATTTTGCAGAGAAGGTGCGGAATGAGAGCGGGGAGCTTGACCTTGTCGTTCACGGCGCGGCGGTCACCGCTTCGAAAATGATGGTTGAGCAGCCGGTTGAGACGATCATGACGGCCATCGAGGGAACAAGAAACGTTCTGGAGCTTGCAAAAGCCGCAGGCGCGCAGCGTTTTGTTTATCTGTCCAGCATGGAAATGTACGGAACGCTTGCGGATGAGAGCGGCAGGGACATTCCGGCGACGGAGGACCGGCTCGGCTTTCTGGATCTTACGAAGGTGCGCACGGATTATCCGGAGAGCAAGAGAATGTGTGAGAATCTGTGCATTGGCTTTGGTCATGAGTATGGCCTTTCTGTCATGATTGCGCGGCTGTCGCAGACCTTCGGGGCGGGCATTCTGCCGTGGGAGAATCGTGTTTTCTCTCAGTTCGCAAGAAGCGCGATGCAGGGCACGGACATCGTTCTGCATACGAAGGGGCTTTCCGAGGGAAATTACTGCTACACGAGAGACTCGGTGCGCGGCATTCTGACGATTGCGGTCCGGGGGGAAGCCGGGCAGGCCTACAATGTGTCGAATGAGAAAACACACACGACCATTGCGAAGATGGCGCAGCTTGTGGCGGAGAAGATTGCCGGCGGAGCAATCCGCGTGGTTTACGATATCCCGGAGACCAATGCCTTTGGGTATGCGGCTGACACGAAGCTGTTTCTGGATGCATCGAAGCTCCGTGCACTTGGCTGGGAGCCGGAGGCGGATCTGGAGGAGATGTACCGCAGACTCATCGCTTCCATGAAGTATTCCATGGAAAACGGCGAGGGCTGTGGGACCGGAGGCTGAAAGGCAACAGACGGGGAAGAAAAGGGAAATAGAAGCGAAAAGGTTACAGACGGGGAAAAAGGAAGAGACAGGAAAGATACATGGCATTTTCCGAGAATAAGAAAAAAGAAAAGAATAAGCCGTTCCGGGTGGCAATGATCGGGCATAAGCGCGTGCCGTCCCGTGAGGGCGGTGTAGAGGTGGTGGTCTGGGAGCTTGCGACAAGGCTTCGGGACCAGGGCTTTGATGTGGAGTGCTACAACCGGGCGGGGTACCGGATGAAGCATTCGGATTATGACCGGATTCCGGGGAAACCCGGGTACTACCGTGACGGAGTCCGGATTCTGATTACGCCGACTGTGTCGAACGGGAAGCTGAATGCGATCATTTATTCATTTTTTGCAACGGTCCGGGCGCTGTTCGGTCGTTACGATGTGATTCATTTTCATGCGGAGGGCCCGTGCCTGATGTGCTGGCTGCCGAAGCTTTTCGGGATCCGCGTGGTTGCCACGATTCACGGACTCGACTGGCAGCGGGCAAAATGGGGGCATTTTGCCTCCCGCATGCTTCAGGCCGGAGAGAAGATGGCGGCGAGGCACGCCGATGAGGTCATTGTTCTGTCCGAGAATCTTCAGGAGTACTTCCTTGAGAGGTACGGAAGAGAAACGCATTTTATTCCGAACGGCATAGCAAGGCCGCAGCGGATGGAGGCGAAGGAGATCACGGAGCGATGGGGCCTTCGGAAGGATGACTATATCATGACCCTCTGCCGGATTGTTCCGGAGAAGGGGCTCCACTATCTTCTTGAGGCATTTCGCGAAATCCCGACGGACAAGAAGCTTCTTCTTGCGGGAGGCCCGTCCAATGCGGTGGAGTATTATGAAGAGATCAAGGCGCTTGCCGCCCAGGACGACCGGGTGATTCTGGCAGGGCTTGTGGAAGGAAGAACGCTTTCCGAGCTCCTGTCGAATGCGTATGTCTTTGCGCTTCCTTCTGACGTGGAGGGAATGTCCATCAGCCTTCTGGAAGCGATGAGCTACGGGAACTGCTGTCTGGTTTCGGACATCAAGGAGAGCACTGAGGTGGTGGAGGATCACGCGGCCGTATTCCGAAAGGGAGACGTCCCGGATCTGAAAAAGCACCTGGAGGAGCTTCTGGATCACCCGGAAGAGGTGGAGCATTACCGGGAGAGCGCTGCCGATTACATCTGCGGCAAGTACAACTGGGATGATGTTGTGGAACGGACGAAGGAGCTGTATTTCGGATAATCGAACGTCCGCAGAAGGACTGCGGGAAAGGCTGGATATATGGGAAGATATTTTGGAACAGACGGTTTTCGCGGGGAAGCAGGCAGCGATCTGACTGCGGTGCACGCCTTTGAAATCGGACGGTTTCTCGGATGGTATTACGGCGAGCTGAAAAAGAGCAGAGGCGAGGATGAGCCGGCGAGAATCGTCATCGGCAAGGACACCCGGAAATCCAGCTACATGTATGAGTATTCACTGGTCGGAGGGCTTGTGGCGAGCGGAGCGGATGCGTATCTTCTCCACGTGACGACAACCCCCTCGATCAGCTACATCACGAGAGTGGATCGCTTTGACTGCGGCGTGATGATCACGGCAAGCCACAATCCTTTCCATGACAACGGCATCAAGCTGGTGAACCGGATGGGCGAGAAGATGGATGATGAGACCATCGCGCTGATTGAGGACTGGCTGGATCATGTGCTGAAGAGAATCGAGGGAGACGGAGAGATCCCCGCTTTTTCGTGCTTTGGAAGGGAATGGAAGGATCTTCCGTTTGCGGAAGGGGAGAAGATCGGAACGACCATCGATTACATCGCGGGCCGGAATCGTTACATCGGTTATCTGATTTCTCTCGGCGTCTTTGATTTCCGCGGCATGAAGGTCGGACTTGACTGCGCAAACGGCGGCAGCTGGTCCATTGCCAAGGCTGTCTTCAACGCTCTTGGAGCAGAGACCTATCTGATCGGTGACCGGCCGAACGGACTCAACATCAACCGGAATGTCGGCTCCACGCATATTGAGCAGCTGCAGGATTTTGTTCGAGACAATCGTCTGGATGTGGGCTTTGCCTATGACGGAGATGCAGACCGCTGCCTTGCCGTGGATGAGAAGGGCGATGTGATCACGGGAGATCATATCCTTTATATGTACGCGTGCTACATGAAGGAGAGGGGAAAGCTTCTGGAGAACACCGTTGTCGCGACAGCCCAGTCGAATTACGGCCTGTTTCAGGCACTGGAGGAGGCCGGCATTGATTATGTCCGGACGAAGGTCGGCGACAAATACGTCTATGAGGCGATGAAGCAGAATGGCTACCGCATCGGCGGGGAGCAGACGGGACACATTATTTTCAGCAAGTATTCCACGACAGGAGACGGCGTCCTGACCTCCCTGAAGGTAATGCAGGTGATGCTCGCGAAGAAGAAAAAGCTCTCCGAGCTTGCAGCACCGCTCCACCTCTATCCGCAGGTTCAGTATTCCGTCCGCGTTGCGGACAAGGACCGTGTGATGCGGGATCCTGACGTCCTCTCTCTTCTTGACGAGACGAAGGGCCATCTGGAGGGAAAGGGCTCCCTTCTTGTTCGCCCCTCCGGCACCGAGCCGGTGATCCGGGTTGGCGTAGAGGCAGAGACCGGAGAGGAAGCGAAGGCCCTTGCGGATGCCATCGCAGACAGAATCCGGAAAAGCGACGGACAAGGGGAGGAAAACTGAAATGTGACCTGCGCAGCGGGGAAGAATCATCTCTGGGAGTGGATTTTTATCCGCAGAGATGGAATCATCGAGGGAGAATCATCCTTGAGAGAGAATTTTTGTCTGCAGGGATGAAATCAGCGGGGGAGAATCATCCTTGAGAGAGAATTTTTATCCGCAGAGATGAAATCATCGAGGGAGAATCATCCCTGGGAGAGGATTTTTATCCGCAGAGATGAAATCAGCGGGGAAGAATCATCCCTGAGAGAGGATTTTTTGTCCGCAGAGATGAAATCAGCGGAGAAGAATCATCCCTGAGAGAAAACTTTTATCCGCAGGGATGAAATCAACGGAGAAGAATCATCCCTGAGAGAGATTTTTTATCCGCAGAGATGAAATAAGCATCGGCCGTGCCAACCGCATTGAGAATTATGACACCGTATCCATCAAAGCTAAGCTGGAAAATGGCGCGGAAATTCTTTATCTGGCATCCCATGCGGTGAAACATACTCAGAATCCGATGGAAGAGACGCTTCATAAGGCATATGAGGCAAGTCAGCCGGTGGATTTCCTGGAAACCACAACGAAGCGGTCCTTGAAGACGGCTTTGTCATAAACAGCATCATCAAAGGCCTGCGCCTGCGCGGTTGTCAGGACGAAAATGTCATTTGCATATTCCGGCGTCTGGAGACCGGAGAGCACATCATCCGCTGATATCGAATCATTGCCTTCGGAGGAAGTCGTGCCGGGAAGTCCGAAAACATAGCGCCCGAAGGAGGATGCAACGCGGAATTCCGCCTCGGGGTCCTTATAGACCACACTGTCCATAAATTCATACGGATCGCATTTGTTGTAATACAGAGTCAGCATAAAGGGAGAAGCCACAAGATCGTAGGTCGAATACACGGTCGAGGCTTCGCCCTTTTTCTCTGCAAGCTCTGTGGCAAGAATCATGGCATCTCCGTAGCCCGGCATAAAGTCAGAGGCAGCAACCTTGTTGTATTCTCCTCCATAGTAATCCCTGGCAAACGAGACAAAGCCTCCAAAGAGAAGGACAAGGGAGAGCAGGGCGGGGAGAGCTGCAGCCTGGGAAGCAGCTTTGGCAGAAGCAGCTTTGGCAGAAGCAGCTCTGGCAGAAGCTCCGGAACCGGTCTCCGGTTCTTTCAGGGCGGCTCCCTTTGTCATGGCGAGATAAAGGAACCGAAGTCCCATGACATACCAGTACACCAGCGGAAGGAACAGGAGAACGTCGCGGTTGATGTCCTGCTGAATAAAGAGTGAGAACAGGAGCGCAGAAAGAAGAGCTGCGCCGAGCACGTCATTTGCAGCCTGCGCGGCGGGAGCTTCCTTTTCTGCAGTCCTTCTTGCGAACAGAATGCCTGCAAACGTCACCGGGAAGGTGAAGCAGTACAGTGTCCAGTAGCCGGGCATCGCGTTCCAGGAAACCTCGCCGGGAATTCCGACAGTGAGCATGAGAAGCAGGTCCTTCAGATTGTGAAGAAGCGTGGAAGGAAGCGTCCGGTCGAAGGCAACGAAGACGGAGCCAAAGTGACTGGACGTAAATTTCGGAAAGGAAATCCAGCTCGCCGCAATCTCCGGAACGCCGAAGAAATTCACGGCGTAGAAAAGGGCAAGCGGAAGACACGTGATCACGAATACGGCAAAGCATCCCGCAAGCTGTCCGATCCGGATGCGTTTTGTCCGGAGAAGCCGGATGCAGACAAAAAGAAGCGTCAGCGGAATGACCACATTCGCGGAGCCGTAGGAATACAGACAGATGCCGAAGAAAAAGGCTGCAAGGAGATAAAGCCCTGTCTGCCTTCGGCTGTGCTCCGCAGTGCCTGCGCAGATGGCCTGCACCAGAGCAAACAGTGCGAGAAGCTGCCAGAAGGGCATGGTGTTGGAATCCAGACTCCAGCGGGAGAGGATGATGTGCCACGGAGTCAGGGCAAGAACGGCAAGTCCTGTGAGCGCACAGCGCCTTCCGAAGGCCTTGTTCAGAAGCAGGAAGAACAAAAGCAAGGTCAGCGTGCCGAGAAATGCAGGAACCATGCGGATGGAGAAAATCCGGGAGCCGAAGAGCTTCGTGGTCAGAACGTTCAGATAAATCATGATGGGGCTTCCGCCGCCGGATCCCCAGGTGATGGGGTACACGGGCCAGTGGTAGCCGTTGCGGTCAATGCCGTAGCCGGCAAGGCAGAAGGCTTCATAGCCGATCGAGGCCTCGTCCTGCTGCAGTCCGTCCGGAAGACCGGTCAGATTCCACATCCGGAGAAACGCACCGAAGATAAGAAGCAGGGCGGCAGCAGGGCGGAACAGCCTGCCGGTCAGGAGCTGATCCATACGCTGCAGGAGAGAAAAGGAACGAGGATTCTTTGAAGGAGAAGTGCCTGAAGGGGGAGTCTTTCTGTTCTTCCGGGCGCAGAAGAGCGCGGTAAAGACAAGAACCGTTTCAAGCAAAAGGGCAGCAGCATTGTAGTAATCAATTATTCTCATGAAGAATCTCCGTATCGTTTCACACAGCATGGTTTCGGCTGAAATGTTCGGGTCGAAATGCTCCGGCTGAAATTCCGCTGCTGCGGCAGCCGTTCCATTCAGTTTATCATATTTGGCTTTTCACGCCGCAATTTCCGCTAAAAAGTCCGCAAGGGCTGCCGATATTCCAAACGCCATTCGGGCTATAACTATAGATAAAAAAGACCACAGGGGAGGATAATATGCAGCAGAAAAGCGCGGAGGAACGGAAATTCTGGGCTCAGTTTGATGCACTGGATATGGGCACGGGCTGGGATGACGAGGACATCAAAAAGCCGCAGATTATGATCGAAAGTGTTTACGGCGATTCGCATCCCGGAAGCTTTCACCTGAATCAGATGGTGGAGCAGGCGGTGTACGGCGTGTATGAAAAGGGCGGAAAGCCGGCAAAATATTACGCGACGGACATCTGCGACGGCTGTACGCAGGGCGGAGACGGCATGAATTATGTGCTGGCTTCCCGCGAAGCCATTGCCAACATGGTCGAGATTCACGGAAGTACGGTCGCCTGGGACGGCGTGATTATGTCCTCGAGCTGTGATAAGTCGATTCCGGCGCATCTGAAGGCAATCGCGCGCCTGAACATCCCGGCAATATTCATGCCGGGCGGCTCCATGCGCCCGGGCCCGAATATGACGACATCAATTGTGGCAGGTGACATCTCTCTTCGCGAAAAACGGGACGGGGCCATTACGCCGCAGGAAATCCGCGATTACAAGCTGACGGGCTGCCCCTCTGTGGGAGCGTGCTCATTTCTTGGGACAGCCTCCACGATGCAGTGCCTTGCGGAAGCTTTGGGTCTGACCCTTCCGGGAGCGGCACTTGTGCCTGCGACGATGCGGGATCTTCTCCAGTATTCCAGACAGGCAGGAAGAAAGATCATGGAGCTTGCGGAGAAAAATCTGACGCCCGACAAGATCCTGACAGCCGGTGCCTTCCGAAATGCAATCGTGGTGCATTCCGCAATCGGCGGTTCCACCAACGCAACGCTCCATCTGCCTTCCATTGCAAGAGAGGCCGGTGTGGAGCTTCCGATTGAGCTGTTCGATGAGATCAATCACCGGATTCCGCACATCGGAAATGTGTATCCGTCCGGATCGCAGCTGACAGAGAGCTTCTGGTTTGCGGGCGGTGTTCCCATGGTGGAGTGGATGCTGCGCGATTATCTGGATCTGGATGTCCTGACTGTGACGGGAAAGACGCTCGGAGAAAATCTGGAGGAGCTCTGGAAGGACAACTGGTTTGAGCGGAATCTTGGATATCTGCACAATTATGGTCTTGAGAGGGAGCAGGTTATTTTTCCTGTCGAAAAGGTAAAAGAAAAGGGCTCGGTTGCCATCCTGAAGGGAAACATTGCGCCGGAGGGCTCGGTGATCAAATATGCCGCCTGTGCGGAGAACCAGCGGGAGGTGGTCAATGCGAAGGCGCGGGTATTCAACTGCGAGGAGGATGCCTATGACGCAGTGGTGCGGAAACAAATCAACCCGGGAGAGGTCATCATTGTCCGTTACGAAGGTCCCCGCGGCTGCGGCATGCCGGAGATGGTTGCGACCACCGAGGCGATCTGCTGCGATGAGAGAATTAACGGAAATGTGGCGCTGATTACCGACGGGCGCTTCTCCGGAGCAACCAGAGGGGCAGCCATCGGACATGTTTCTCCGGAGGCGGCATCCGGCGGCCCGATTGCCTTTGTGGAGGAGGGAGATCTGATTTCCTATTCGGTCGAACAGCGCACGTTGAATGTGACCGGAATCGCAGGAGTTCCCTGCACACCAAAGGAGGCAGAGGCAGCTCTTGCAGAGCGCGCCGCAAAGGGAATCATTCCGAGAGAGCCGAGAAAGGGCTTCTACCGGATGTACACGAGCTATGCCCGCAGTGCCATGCAGGGCGGCGGGCTCGAATAAAGGGACAGGGGAAACAGGAAAAGGACAGAATCTGCAGGAAAGGCAGAAACGGACAGAAGAAAGGATGAGACTATGAAGGCAAATTATATTACACCGGCAGTAACCTTGTTTCAGGAGGATGGAACGCTTGATCTGGAGAGCCAGGGGAAGCTGTTCGAGCATCTGATTGCAAACGGGATCGACGGAATTCTGGTGCAGGGAAGCATCGGCGAGTTCTTTGCCATGGATCTGGAAATGCGCAAGGACCTGGCCGGCTTTGCCATCCGCAGCATTGCGCACAGAGTCCGCTGCATCATCGGAACCGCCTCCATGGTGGAATCGGAAATTGTTCCGTATTCCAACTGGTGTCTGGAGCAGGGAGCCGATGCGGTGATGATCATCTCGCCGTATTATTTCCGCTTTGACGATGCCAGTTTGTTCCGCTTTTACGATGAGCTCTTTTCTCAGATTCATGGCGCGGTATATATCTATAATTTCCCGGACCGCACCGGTTATTCCATTTCTCCGCAGGTGGTTCTGGAGCTTCGGAGAAAGCATGACAACCTGAAGGGCATCAAGGACACCATCAGCGGCATGGATCACACGAGAGAACTGATCAAAACCGTCAAGAGCGAATTCCCGGATTTTGAGGTCTTCTCCGGCTTTGATGACAACGCGGCCCACAACGTGCTTTCCGGCGGCGACGGCATCATCGGAGGTCTTTCCAACGTGGTTCCGGAGCTTTGCAGCGCATGGATCCGCGCGATGAGAGAAAACGATGCGGAGGGCATTGCGGCAGGCCAGCAGCAGATCAACCGCCTGTTTGACATTTATGCCGTGGGCTCATTGTTTGTTCCGATCATCAAGGAGGGGTGCCGTCTTCGCGGCGTAGTCGGAAACAGCATCTGCACAAAGCCGATTCCGGAGGTGACGGCAGAGCAGACAGAGGAAATCCGGAAAATCCTTGCAAGAGAAGGCATCACGGTATAAACGGGAGCTTCAAGGGAGATTTCAAAAGAGATTTCAAAGGAGATTTTCATGGGTGTTTCTTATGTTCTGATGACGGAAAACGAGGCTTTCTCCGGAGTAAAAAGAACGGCAGAGAAGGTTGCGGAGGATTTTCGCAGAGTGACAGGGACCAGGCCGGAGCTGAGGACGGAGGTCGGTGCAGACGATTTTCGGAAGGCTGCGGAAGAGAAAACAGCTGTCCTGGAGAAAGCAGCCAAAGAAACCGGGACGGGACAGGAAATCGTGATTCTTGCGGCAACCCTCGGGCACAGTTCTCTTGTGGAAAAGCTGGTGGAGAGCGGTCTGCTTTCGGAGAATCCGATTGACCGGATTCAGGGAAAACGCGAGGTGTATCTTCGCGTCTTTCTTCCGGAAGCATTGGATGGAAAGGACCTTGTTCTGATTCTCGGAAGCGATAAGAGAGGAACGATCTACGGCCTGTTTTCCCTCTCGGAATACATCGGTGTGACCCCGCTGACCTTCTTTGGGGATGCTCCCTTGGTGCACAGGAAGGAACTGATTCTTGGAGAAGCGGTGAACGCCGTGTCGAAGGAGCCGTCAGTGGAGTACCGCGGCTTTTTCATCAACGACGAGTGGCCCGCCTTCGGAAGCTGGTGTATGGAGCACTTCGGCGGCTTCAATGCGTCGCTGTATGACTGTGTGTTCGAGTTTCTTCTCCGTATGAAGGGCAATTACATCTGGCCTGCGATGTGGACCAGTTCATTTCCGCTGGATGGTCCCGGTCCTGCAGACATGGAGCTTGCCGATGAGTACGGCGTAATCTGGAGCTTCTCTCACCATGAGCCCTGCCTTCGCGCGAGTGAGGAGTGGGACAAGGTGCGCGGAGAAGCTTCGCCGTATGGAAACGCCTGGGATTTCCGCACAAACCGGGAGGGCCTTCTTCGCTACTGGGGAGATGCCCTGAAGGAGCGCGGCCGCTATGAGAACATGATCACCATCGGCATGCGGGGAGAGCGTGATTCGGCGCTTCTTGGAGAGGGAAGCCCTGTTGAGGACAATGTGGCTCTTCTGAAGGAGATCATAACCGCGCAGCGGGGGGTGATCTGCAGCCTGGAGCAGGAGGGGCTGGTGCGGGAAAATGCGCCGCAGATGCTTGCTGTCTACAAGGAGGTCGAGGAGTACTACTATGGGAACGAGAAGATCTCCGGACTGTATCAGTGGGATGGTCTGGACGGCGTTATCTGCATGCTGAGCGACGACAATTTCGGACATCTCCGGACACTTCCGACCAGTCAGATGCGGGAGCACAAGGGCGGCTACGGAATGTATTACCATCTGGACTACCATGGAAGTCCGGTTTCCTATGAGTGGGTGGAATCAACCCCGTTTTCACAGGTCTGGGAGCAGATGACGGAGGCATGGGACTACGGCGTGCGAAAGCTCTGGATCGTCAACGTGGGCGACGTGAAATTCCATGAGGTTCTTCTGCAGTATTTCATGGATCTTGCGTATGACTATGAGCGCTTCGGCGGAGAGGAGCCGGAGCGTTATCTTCGGTACCCGGAGCATCTGATCCGGAAGAACTTCCCGGAGGAGCTGCCGGGAATGGACGGGGAGCTTCAGAAGAAGATCACGAAGGTCCTTACGGATTATCTGCATCTTGCGGAGCTTCGAAGACCGGAATCTCTTCACACGGGAATCTATCATGCAAGTCATGAGCTGGAGACAGACCGCATGCTGGAGATAACCGCTTCTCTGGATGCCAGGAACCATGAGATTCTGCACAGGCTCTCGGAGAAGGAAGAAAGCGCAGCGGCTTACCGGGGATATTACAGCATGATCGGATGGCCCTGCGCTGCGATGTGCAATCTGGTCCGGCTGTATCTGTTTGCGGGCAAGAACCACCGCTATGCACAGCAGGGACGCCCGGCGGCCGGCATCTGTGCGCAGAAGGCGAAGGAGTGCCTTCGCAGGGACAAGGAGCTGTCCGCGGAGTGGGCAGCGTTCCTTGGCGGAAAGTGGTCCGGTATGGAAAAGCCTCATCACATCGGCTTTACACAGTGGAACGACTTCGGAAGGCAGTACCCCGTGCTCATGGAGCTGGAGCCGGCAGAGGATCCGATCCTGTGTGTTTCCAGGGCGGATGAGGATGAGACTGCTGTCCGTGTCTACGGAAGCCATGAGAAGCTGGTTGTGGATGATTTCCGGTACGAGGGGAACCGTGAGGTCCTTCTTGAAATTTCCAACAACGGAACCGGAGCGCTTTCCTTTGAGATCCGAAATCTTCCGGACTGGCTGAGAATCGAAAATGAGACAGGCCTGAAATTCCGTCAGACTGCAGCCGGTGAGCGTTCATCTGCACAGCCTTTCTCCGGTCAGCTTTCAACCGGTGAGCTTGCAAGAGTTTCTCTTTCCGTGCTCCGGGAGAACATTCCGGACGGGCCGGAGGAGGTGAGCACTGTTCTGGAGCTTGCGGGAAGTGACGAGACCATCGTTGACATTCCGGTGACGGCAAGAGAGAAAAGGACGGCACTTCCCGGTCAGGGACGAAACGGCGTGCTGGTTCTGGAGGCAGAGAATCTGATCCCCGGAAAGGCGGCGGAAAAAGCTTCCTGGAAGCCGCTTTCCTCCTATGGAAAATATGACGGAGGCTGGAAGGTTTATCCGACAACGGCGGCCTTTGCGGCGGGCGATGCCGCGGCCCCCTCCCTTTTCAGAGAGCTGGAGATCTGCGAGGAGGGAGACTATGTCGTGGAGCTCCATGCGGCGCCGTCCAATCCGCTGGAATTCGTAAAGCCGCTGACGCTTGGACTTATGCTGGAGCAGAAGCCGGAAGAGACCGCAGAAGACCGGAAGGCGATGCGGCAGCAGGCAGAGCTGACTCTTGTCCGTGCGGAGAGAACGGTCGGTTCTCCTTCCAATGCGGCGTGGTGCAGGGCGGTACTGGATCAGGAAAGAATGGCACAGACGGTGTTTCACCTTCCGGAGGGGCGGTACAAACTCTCCATTTTGGCAAGAGAGGCCGGCGTCATTCCGGAGAGAATCTATGTGTATCCGGAAAAAGCACCCATGCCGAAATCGTACCTTGGGCCAAACCGCACGAAATCACAAAATGTTTGCAACAGATGACAGGAATCGGGAAAAACGGTGTGTTAGATTTTTTTCATAAGACATAATAAGAGAAACGACAGAAAAGTCTGCGGCGATTTTCCGGCGGCAGCAGAAAGGTAACTCATGCAAATCGCAAATCAAAGTGAAACCTTCCACAACCCGATTCTTTCCGGATTTTATCCGGATCCGTCCATCTGCAGGGTCGGGGAGGATTACTATATGGCAACCTCCTCGTTCAACTATTATCCGGGAATTCCTGTTTTTCACAGCAAAGATCTGATTCACTGGGAGCAGATCGGACATGGCATTCACCGCCCGGAGCAGCTGGATTATAAGAACTGTGAGGCAAGCCTTGGTCTGTGGGCACCGACCATCCGGTATCATGAGGGAACCTTCTATCTGATCAATACCTTTGTGTCCGAGGGACGCGAGGTAAATCGCGACAACTATATTCTGACGGCGAAGGATCCGGCAGGCCCCTGGAGTGACCCGGTTTTTATAGAGGGCGCGGACGGCATCGATCCCACAATCTTTTTCGATAAGGACGGGCGGATGTGGTATGCCGGCAATTACATTGAGAAGCATCCGAAGTATGAGGGGCATCACGGAATTTATCTGTGCGAGCTGGATCCTGTCACCTTCCAGTTCATCGGCGAGAGAAAGGTAATCTGGGACGGCGCGCGGACGACCAGCAAATGGATTGAGGCACCGCACCTGTATTTTATCAACGGCTGGTATTATCTGATGGTCGCAGAGGGAGGCACCTTCTCCAATCACTGCGTGATGATGGCAAGATCGGAGCGCGTGGACGGCGATTATGAAATCTGCCCGCGAAATCCTATCGTGACGCACCGGCATCTTCCTCTTGCAAGAGAGATTTCGGTGACCGGACATGCGGACATCGTAGAGACGCCCGGCGGCGAGTGGTGGATGGTTCTTCTGGCGGTCCGCCCGTACGGAGATTTCCAGTTCAACACCGGACGTGAGACCTTCCTTGTTCCCTTCCACTGGGAAAAGGACGGATGGCCCCTTCTGGATACGGAGGACGGCATTGTGCACAGCACGGAGAGAAAGCCGGACCTCCCGGAGATTCTTCTTTCCGGCGTAAATCCGATGGAGCAGACGGTAATGGATTCGTTTGACGGGGAGGAGCTCGATCTTCGCTGGAATACCATTCTGGCACCGGAGAGCAGCTTTTATTCCCTGAAGGACAGACCGGGCTTTCTTCGGCTCTCACTTCTTCCTGCAACGCTCTGGAAGAAGGACCCGGCGGATCGCTGGCACACGGAGCAGCCATCCTGCGTGGTACGCCGTCAGCAGCACCACACCTTTGAAGCAGCGGCGCGGATGGAGTTTGACCCGCAGAGCAAAGAGGAAGAGGCGGGACTGGTGCTTCTTCAGGATGACCGCTTCAGCTATCTTCTGACAGTTGGCCGGAACGAGGCCGGAGCGAGGGTGATCCGCCTTGCCGGAACGGAGAATGGACATCACAGCGTATTGAAAGAGCTGGAGCTTTGCTGCGATGGAGAAGGCTGCAGCAAGGGCATTGTTCTTGGAACCACCTGCCGCAATGAAGTCTACGATTTCTGGTATGAAACAGCAGAAGAAAATGGGAAAGGCGTGCGCATTCCGGTGCAGACGGACCTCCCGGCCAGGCTTCTGAGCTCCAATGTCAACGAGGGCTTTACCGGAGCATATCTTGGCATGTATGCAAGCTCCTGCGGCACAGAAAGTGAGAACAAGGCAGATTTTGACTGGTTCCGTTATCAGGGTGACAGAATCTGAGCAGATATCGAAAAGAAAAGCGGCTGTCGGGATGGATCGATGGCCGTTTTCCTGTTTGGGGAAGGAAGCGAAGCATGAAGCTGAAATTATCAGGATTTTTATCGGACGGAGCCGTTCTTCAGAAGGATGAGAGGATCCCGGTCCGAGGCATGGGAACTCCCGGGAAACGGGTCCGGGCGGTTCTTAAGAAAAGTGCGGCGATGACGTTGCGCGCGGGTTTCCATTCCGGGGAGAACGTAAATTCCGGAGAGGCTGTCACTGAGGGAGAGACCGTGGCTTCCGGAGAGACTGTGGTTCCCGGAGACGGCAGATTTTGTCTGGAGCTGGATCCGCTTCCTGCGGGAGGCCCGTATGAGCTCTGCGTGACCGAAGAAGAGAATTCCGTTACGGTTTCTGACCTTCTGATCGGCGCAGTCTGGTACGTGTCGGGGCAGTCCAACATCGATGTCGATATGGAACGCTGCCGGGACTCCTATCCGGAGATCATCGAAAGCTGTCAGGATGATGGACTTCGAACCTTCCGCATCACGGAGCATGCAGATTACCACGGGCCGCTCGATGAGCCTTTGACGGGGGAGTGGAAGAAGGCCGGACCGGAGTCGATCCCCGGGTTTTCCGCAACGGGGTATTTCTTTGCAAGAGCGCTTCGGGAAATGACGGGAATTCCGGTTGGCTTCATTCAGGCATCGCTCGGAGGCTCCCGGATTACCTCCTGGCTTTCGAGAGAGATGCTGGAGGGAAATGAGGATTACCGGCCGCTTCTTGAGGAGGCAGAGCGTTATGCGGACGATGACTTTCTTGCGGAAGTGATCCGGCAAAATGACGAGGGCCCAAAGGCGTGGAAGGAGAGTCTTTCCGCAGCGGATGAGGGCAGAAGGAATGCATGGGAGAAGCATCCGGAGGAAATTCGAAGGAACGGAGCCCGCGTTTTACTACCCTGCTTTTTCCGGGATACGGAGCTATCGGGCTTTATCGGAAGCGTCTGGCTGACCAGGGAATTTGTCCTTCCGCCGGAGATGGCCGGAAAAAGTGCAGGACTTTGGCTGGGAACGATGGTGGATTCGGACGAGGTTTACATCAACGGCGTCAAGGTTGGGGAGACGGCATACCAGTATCCTCCGCGCAAATACCGGGTGCCGGAGAGACTTCTTCGTGCGGGGAGCAACACCATTACGATCCGGCTGGTTGTGGAGAACGGGGAAGGCAGGTTTACGCCCGGAAAGGGATATTTTCTCTTTAATGACCAGGGTGTTTCGGACCTGAAGGGAACCTGGTTTTACCGGAAGGGCGCAGCCTGCGGGCCCATCCCGCCGACGGATTTTGTGAACTGGAAGGCAACCGGTCTGTTCAATGGAACGGCGGCCCCGTGCTTTCAGGTGCCGGTAGAGGGCATGGTCTGGTATCAGGGGGAAGCCAATACGCATCAGCCCTATGATTATCTGGATCTGATGAAGCGCTATGTGGATGGTTACCGGAAGCTCTGGAGAAAAGAGCGGCTGCCTTTTTACTATGTGCAGCTTCCGAATTATGATGTGGATCTGAACCAGGATGTGCAGTGGCCGGATTTACGGGAGAAGCAAAGAAGAGCACGGGAGGAGATTCCGTATTCCGGAATGGCGGTGACAATGGATCTTGGCGAGGACAATGATCTTCATCCGCATGGGAAGATGGAAATCGGAAGACGTCTGGCACTCCTTGCGGCACATGATCTTTACGGAAACGAAGCGGAATGTACGGGGCCGGTACCTGTGAGGGCAGAGGTGACGGACGAAGGCGTCCGGATTTCTCTTGCACACGCGGAGGGTTTGTATGTGGCTTCTCTGGAAAAGGGAAGCGTTCTTCGGGATGCAGAGCTTGTGGCAGAGGATGGAAGCGTATATCAGGCAAGAGTATCCGTGGAGGTAAGTGCTTCGGACGGGGAAGGAAAAGCGGGCAGCGGGAAAAACGGGGAAAACGAGGTTTGTCTTATTTTCTCCTGCTCCTCGATGAGGGGAAAGCCTGCCGAGGTGCGCTACGCATACCATAATGTCATGCACGGTGCCATGATTTATAATGGAGCCGGACTTCCGATGAGCCCGTTTGCAATGCGGGTGTGTCAAACCGGCAAGGACCGGTGACCGGAGCAGATGAAATCCGGCAATCAATACAGAAAAAACAAGAGGTTGAACAATTCTATGCGTACTTTATTCAACGACAACTGGACATTTCTTGAAATGCCGGTGGGAACGGAACTGGCCGATGCGCAAAAGGAAGCTGCAAGCGGACGCTTCGCACCGGTGCAGATTCCGCATGACTGGCTGATCGGAGACAGCAGAGATCTTTACCGCGACGGAACCGGCTGGTATCGGAAAACGTTTGCGCATTCGTCAAAGGAAAATGACACGGACAGAACCTTCCTGATTTTCGACGGAATCTACATGAACAGCGTGGTCTATCTGAATGGTGCGAAGATCGGTGAATGGAAGTACGGCTATACGCGGTTTTCCCTGGAGCTGACCGGAATGCTTCTGGAAGGGGAGAATGAGCTGATGGTCAGCGTGACCTTCCAGAGCCCGAATTCCCGCTGGTATTCCGGCGCCGGAATCAACCGGAACGTCTGGCTGATGGAGACAAAGGCGCTCTGCATTCCGGACGGAGGCGTTTATACGCATGCCGGAAAGGCGGCAGACGGCGGCTGGGAGCTTCGCGTGGAGACGGAGATGCTGGGGCCTGCAGAGGAGATCTCTGCAGAAGCGGAGCTGCACCTGTATGACGGAGACAACGAGGTTTTCCCTTCTTCTGCTGAAGAAGCAGAGCCGCTGGCAGCGGTGCAGGGACATGCTGCCTGCAAAGTGCTTCATTTTGCCCCGGAGGCCGGAATCTGTGTCTGGGATCTCGAGGATCCGAAGCTGTACCGCCTGCAGGTTCAATTAAGAGTTCCCGACGGAGCACTGCTGCAGGAGGAGAACCTCCGGATCGGCTTCCGCGAAACGGCCTTTGACCCGGAGCAGGGATTCCTTCTGAACGGAAGAAGGGTGAAGATCAACGGAGCCTGCCAGCACCCGGATCAGGGAGCACTCGGAACCGCCTTCCGGCTGGATGCGCTGCGGAGGCAGTTCGAGATCCAGAAGGAGATGGGTGTCAACGCCATCCGTCTTTCTCACAATCCGTTTCCGGCGGAAACGCTGGATCTTGCGGATGAGATGGGACTCCTTATCATGGACGAAGCGTTCGATATGTGGGAGAGGTGCAAGACGGAGTTTGACTATGCCCGCTTTTTCGATGAGTGGCAGGCAAGGGATGTGGAGAGCTTTGTCCGGAGAGACCGCAATCACCCCTGCGTGATTCTCTGGAGCATCGGAAACGAAATTTATGACCAGCATGCGGGCGAGCGCGGCTACGAGGTGTCGAAGCTTCTGATGGAGGAGGTGCAGGCGCTGGATCCCTGCAGGAATGCCCGCGTCACAACCGGCTCCAACTACATGCCGTGGGAAAATGCGCAGCACTGCGCGGAGCTGTACAAGATTGCCGGATACAACTATTCGGAGAAATATTACAAAGATCATCATAAAACGCACCCGGACTGGGTCATTTACGGATCGGAGACAAGCTCCATCTGCGCAAGCCGCGGCATTTATCACTTCCCGCTGAGGGCGGGGATCCTGGCGGATGAGGATGAGCAGTGCTCTGCGCTTGGAAATTCGGTGACAAGCTGGGGGGCAAAGAGCATGGAAACCTGTGTTTCCATCGATCGGGATCTGGATTTCTCCATGGGACAGTTCCTCTGGACCGGTTTTGATTATATCGGAGAGCCGACGCCCTATCACACGAAGAATTCCTACCTCGGAATCATTGATACCGCCGGCTTCCCGAAGGATGCCTATTATGTCTGGCAGTCTGCATGGACCGATGTCCGGACAAATCCGATGGTGCATATTTTCCCTTACTGGGATTTCAATGTCGGTCAGGAGATTGATCTGCGCGTCTGCTCAAACGCAGAGGAGGTGGAGCTTCTCGTCAACGGGGAGAGCCTCGGAAGACAGAAGCTGGACCATGCGAAGGGGAGCGGTGCGCATCTGATTGCGGACTGGCAGGTCGCCTATGCTCCGGGCGAAATCACTGCGATTGCCTGGCAGGACGGAAAAGAGATTGCCCGTCAGACGCGGCATTCTTTCGGAGATACCGACCGCTTCGTGATCCGCGAGGAAAAGAGAGAACCGGAAAATGCGGGCAATGCGAAGCTCTGGAGGCCGGAGGAAATGGAGCTCGTGCAGAAGAGTGTCCCCAGGCTTCATTTTTACGAAATCAGTGCCGTGGACGCAAACGGCTATCCGGTGGAGAATGCGTCGGATCGCGTCAGGGTCTTTGTCAGAGGCGGAAGACTTCTCGGACTCGACAACGGAGACAGCACGGATTATGACAGCTACCAGTCCTGTGAGAGAAACCTCTTCTCCGGAAAGCTTCTTGCCATTGTGGAAGAGGACGAAGCGGCAGGAAATGCAGAAGAGAATGAGAAGAGAGGAGACGGCCCTGAGCTTACGGTGGAAAGGGCCTCCGTGATTCCGATCCGCAAGGTGATTCTTCATGCGGAGGACGGACAGGTCTTTGATCCGGAGCACAAGGTCCTTCGGGCACGCGCCGAGATCGCTCCGAAAGCTGCCTGCGACCATGAGGTTGTTTTCTCTGCGGTGGATGACAACGGTGTTGCAACGAACATCGTTCAGCTGTCTCAGGACGGAAATGAGGTGACGATGACCGCGCTGGGAGACGGGGCGTTCCACCTTCGGGCAACCTCGAAGAGCGGGACGGAGCATGTCCGTCTGATCTCGCAGCTGGAGTACAAGGTGGAAGGTCTTGGACCTGCCTATCTGGATCCTTACGGGTTTATTTCGGCCAGTCTGTACACCGGCGTCATCGGAGAGGTTGGAAACGGCAATGAAAAGGGGATTGCAACCTCCCGCGACGGGGAGACGACGGTAACGTGGTCCGGGATGGATTTCGGGCCCGTTGGCTCCGATGAAATTACGATCCCGATTTTCGCACTGGACGGAAATGAATATCCGATCGAAATCTGGGAGGGGGTTCCCGGCGAAGAAGGAGCAGAGCTTCTTGCAAAAGAAATCTACTGCAGGACGTGCATCTGGAATGTCTATCAGCCGGCAACCTATCACCTGTCTCACCGCCTGAAGGGACTTGCAAGCTTCAGCATCCGCGTGCATCAGAAGATCCACATCAAGGGCTTTTCCTTCACGAAGCTGGAGAAGGCATGGACGAAGCTTACCGCCTCGGAGTCGGACGGCGTATACGGAGATTCCTTCCGTGTGGACGGCGATGCGGTGCGCGAAATCGGCAACAACGTCTCACTGCTGTTCAAGGACATGGAGTTTTCTTCCCATCCGCTGCATGGAATCCGCATCTGCGGAAGCACGCCGCTGGAGGGAAATACGATTCATGTGCGGTTCTATGACGGGACGACGGAGGAAAAGGAGATTCTTGAATTCCGCAGGGATGGCGGAGAGGTGCAGGAGTTTGCATTGAAGGAACGAACCGGGAAGTGGGACCTGACCTTTGTCTTCCTTCCCGGCTCCCATTTCGATTTCGAGTGGTTTGAATTGTTCTGACCCAGTCAGATGGTTTTTCCCTCGTGATTGTTCTTCTGGTTGATTTCCCGGAAAGAGGATGGCGTCATTTCCTTCTCTGCCTTGAACACGCGTGTGAAGGTGGAGAGGGAATTGAAGCCGGACTGCATGGCGACATCCGTGATCGACAGATCCGGGTTTGCAAGGAGCTGCTCGGCAGTCTCCAGACGACGCTGAATCAGGTACTCATGGCTGGAATAGCCGGTGAACTCCTTGAACAGGCGGGAAAAATGAAACTTGGAAAAGCCTGCGATCTCGGCCAGACGATCGGTGTTGATTTCCTCATCGAGGTGGTCGGTGATATAGTTGCAGACCTCCATGAATTTCGTCACGTACTCCTGCCGCTTGTCCTTCGGGAATTCCCGGGAGTGGGAGACGCGGTAGACATCGGTCCTTCCGATATAGGCGAAGAACTCCAGAAGCCTCGACCAGATCATGGCTCCGCAGTAGGGGGCATCCTCGTCATATTCCCGGATGACATCGCGAAGAAGCTCCTGAAGCTTCTCGTTCAGAGGCGGATACGCCGTCTGCGTGATCAGAAGATAGGGCTGAATCGCCTGCATCACCTGCCGGAGTCCGCGGAACATTTTCAGAAGATTGTAGTCAAAAAGAATGAAAATACGCTCGCCGCTTTCCGGCGGGGTATAGGAGTGGATGGTTCCGGGCGCGACGACAAGAATATCGCCCGGCGCGAGAACATTCTCTTCGGTTCCGATCTTCACCGTGTAGTTCTCCTCAAGGGGATAAAGAATTTCAATGGCAGAGTGCCAGTGCGATGGAAAGTGAATGGTATTCCGGTTGTGATACAGGCGGATTCCCTGAACCTCGGAATATTCGACCTCCTCACGGATTCCGTGGAGGTGCGGATAAAATTCTTCAAAAGCGGCGGAATTGTCGCCATCTAATCTGGGATCATGCATGGCATGGTTTCCTTTCTGCAAACGGTGCGGGCGCGATCACCTGCGCCTCGTATCTTTCATTTCAGTATAAGGCATAATCTGCTTTTCGCAAAGTCAGTCAAAAAAAGCGCACATTCTGAAGGGAAGACGTGCAGAAAGCTTTTATACAATAAATATATATATGCCTGCAAACAGATCAATAAGGAGGAGCATTCACATGAGCGAATGGAAACAGCTGTGGCTGCAGTATCATCCGGTCGCAGACAAGGGCTTTGCAGCTTACGCGGAGAAGGTTGTTCTGGAGGACTTTGAAGAGTCCGGCGTCAGTGGAAGTGTACGGGAAGAGCTGACAAGGGGACTTTCCGGCATGCTGGGGAAGGAGCCTGTTTTTGCAAAAGAGGCAGAAGGGTCCTGCATCCGGATTATTAAGGAAGCTTTTCTTGATTCTGTAAATGATTATGCAAGTGGAGAAGCTCTCTCCGATAACCAGAAGGCGGAGAGCTATCGCATTCAGGTGACCCCGGAGGAAATCCGGATCGAGGCAGCAGGAGAAAAGGGCGCTCTTTACGGCGTTTTTGCTCTGCTTCGCGCCATCGGAACCGGAAAATCCCCGGAGGAAGCAGAAGAGACGGCAGTTCCGTCCAATCCGCTCCGCATGCTGAATCACTGGGACAATATGACCAATGATATTGAGCGAGGATATTCCGGAGATTCCTTCTTCTTCCGGAACGGCACGGTTCTTGTGGATGAAAGAACCAGGGATTATGCGCGCCTTGTCTCGAGCGTTGGCATTAACGCCGTTGTCATCAACAACGTTAACGTAAAGGGCGATGCGACGGATCTCATTACCGACCGTTATTTTGACAGGCTGGCAGCAATGTCGGAGATTTTTGCGGCATACGGAATCAGCCTGTATCTCAGCCTGAACTTCGCTTCTCCGATTGAAATCGGCGGTCTGGACAACTGCGATCCTCTGAATGAGGAGGTTATTGCATGGTGGAAGGAGAAGATTGCCGAGGTATTTGACCGGATTCCGAATTTCGGCGGTTTCCTGGTAAAGGCGGATTCGGAGGGGCGCCCTGGCCCGTTCACCTATGGAAGAACGCAGGCCGACGGTGCCAACATGCTGGCAGATCTGGTGAAGCCCTACGGCGGAATCATCATCTGGAGATGCTTTGTTTACAACTGCACGCAGGACTGGCGTGATTATAAGACAGACCGCGCAAGATCCGGCTATGACAACTTCAAGGCAATGGACGGCGATTATCACGACAACGTGATCCTTCAGATCAAGAACGGCCCGATGGATTTCCAGATTCGTGAGCCGATTCACCCGCTGATGGGAGGCCTTCGGAAGACCAATCAGATGCTGGAGGTGCAGATTGCACAGGAATACACCGGTCATCAGATTGATGTCTGCTATCTGATGCCGATGTTCAAGGAGGTTCTGGAGTATCACACCTACTGCACGAATCACCCGGAGGAGGATGACAGGCAGCAGGCGGGTGCCGGCGATCAGGTCAAGGATATCGTCAGCGGCAGAACCTTCGGAAATCAGAAGAGCGGCATGGCCGGTATGGCGGCCGTAGCAAATACCGGAAACGATGCGAACTGGACCGGAAACGATCTGGCAGCCGTAAACCTTTACGGCTTCGGACGCCTTGCGTTTGACACGGAGCTTTCCAGCGAGGAAATTGCAAAAGAGTGGGCGCGTCTTACCTTTGATACCGACGAAGAGGCGGTGGATACCATTGTGAAGATTCTGATGGAATCCCGCGCAGTTTATGAGAAATATACGAGTCCTCTCGGAATCGGCTGGATGGTGACACCGGGCTTCCATTACGGCTGCAGTGTGGATGGCTATGAGTATTCCCGCTGGGGCACCTACCACCGGGCGGATCACCTGGGAATCGGAGTGGACCGCTCCAGTCATGGAACCGGCTATGCGCAGCAGTATTATCCGGAGAATGCGGAGAAGTATGAGGACCCGGCAAAATGCCCGGAGGAGCTCCTTTTGTTCTTCCATCACATTCCCTATACCTGGAAGCTTTCTTCCGGACAGAGCCTGATTCAGTATATTTATGATTCTCATTTTGAAGGCTATGAAGAGGCAGAAGGTATGGCGAAGGCTTTTGCCGGACTGAAGGGAAGAATTCCGGAGGATTCTTATTCCAATATTTCGGAACGCTTCGAGCTGCAGCTTCAGAATGCAAGAGAGTGGCGTGATCAGGTGAATTCCTACTTCTTCCGCAAGAGCGGAATTCCGGATGAAAAGGGAAGAACCATTTATTGAGAAAAATCTGCTTATTATATAAGAAGGAATCCGAAGAGCCCGCAGCCTTTGTATAAGCTGCGGGCTCTTTTATGATCTGCATAGCAAGAAATACAATATAAACAGCAAATATTGCAATGCGACGGAAAAAGAAATGGGTTGTTGGCGGTTCTGTACACTGCAAAGTGGCCGTCAGTATACGAAGTGCACAACAGTTACGCACAAAATGGCAAAGATCACGCAAAATCTGAAGAGTAGGAGCAATATCGGCATGTTAAAGTAAGACCATCCTGAAACACATTATTATTTTGAGGAGGGAAAAGTTTGATGGCAGCGAACAACAAGAAAAAAGCCAAAAACGATGTTTTCCAGCAGGAAAGTCTCGGAAGACATCTCAAAAAGTACTGGCAGCTGTACGTAATGATGCTGATCCCGGTGATCTACTATGTGATCTTCCGGTACGTGCCGATGGTCGGCAACATCATTGCATTTCGCCGTTACCGAGCCGGAAGCAGCATCTTCGGCGATGAGTGGAGCGGTCTGAAGTACTTCAACCAGTTCATCAAGGATACGAATTTCTGGAGAGCCTTCCGCAATACCCTTGCACTGAACATCAAGTATCTGGTGATCAGCTTCCCGATTACCATCGTCTTCGCGGTTCTTCTGAACGAGATCAAGAACGTACATTACAAGAAGCTGGTGCAGACAATTTCCTATCTGCCGCACTTCATTTCGATGGTTATCGTGGCCGGAATGATCCGTGAGCTGGTTTCCACCAGCGGCCCGATCAACAGCCTGATCACTTCGATGGGCGGTGAGCCGATTCCGTTCATTTCTCTTCCGCAGTGGTTTACGACCATCTTCGTAACCTCCGGCATCTGGCAGGGACTTGGCTGGGGCACCATCCTTTATCTGGCAGCAATGTCCGGCATCAACCCGGAGCTGTATGAAGCAGCGAGCCTTGACGGCGCAAACCGTCTCAAGCAGATCTGGCACGTTACGCTTCCCGGAATTCTTCCGACGATCATGACACTCCTGATCCTGAACATCGGCTCCCTTTGCGGTTCCGCTGCATTCGAGAAGGTCTTCCTTCTGTATCAGCCGACCACCTATGAGACGGCAGATATCATTGCAACCTATGTTTACCGTATGGGTCTCGGATCCGGAAACTACAGCTATGCAACTGCAGTTGGCCTTTTCCAGGGTCTCATTAACATTGTTCTCCTGACAGCAGCCAACATCTTCTCCAAGAAGACAACCGGCAGCGGTCTGTATTAATGAAGAGAAAGGAGAGTAAGAAAGATGGCAAAGAAAGTCAAAGATACGCCGGAAGCTTCCCGTATGATCGTATCTCCGGGTTACCGGGCCTTCACGATTTTCAATGATATTCTGATCGGCATCATCTGCCTTGCGATGCTGTATCCCTTCCTGTATCTGATCGCACAGTCCTTCTCTTCCACGGAAGCCATTGTTGCGGGCAAGGTCGGCATTGTTCCGGTGGGATTCAGCGTAGACACGTATAAATATGTTCTTTCCAGCGGAGTTTTCCTTCCGGATTACCTGAACACTCTGATTTACGCAGTGATCGGTACGGTTTCCGCACTGGTGCTGTCCAGCCTTCTGGCTTATCCGCTGTCCAAGCCGGAGCTTCGCTGCAACAAGTTCATCGGACCCTTTATCATCTTCACGATGTACTTTGCAGGCGGCATGATCCCGAACTACATCCTGATGGTATCTCTGGGATTGAAGGATACCGTCGCAGCATTCATCCTTCCGGGTGTCATTTCCACCTATTACGTTATTCTGATGCGTTCTTTCTTCGAATCTGTTCCGAAGGAGCTTGAGGAAGCGGGTGAGATCGACGGACTGTCCCGGTTCGGGGCCTTCATTCATGTGGCTCTTCCGATGTCCAAGCCGATTCTTGCAACGATGACGCTGTTTTATCTGGTTCAGTACTGGAACGACTGGTTTGATGCATTCCTGTATCTGGACACCCAGTCCAAGTGGCCGGTTGCCTATTATCTGAGAAACCTGATTTCGACATCCAGCTCCTCCGCAGAGGATGCCGGAGAGGCGCTTACGATTGCAGCGAACATCAAATCCTGCGCCATGGTTCTGACGGCAGCACCGATCATCTGTGTGTACCCGTTCATTCAGAAATACTTTGTTGCCGGCATGATGCTCGGCGGCGTCAAGGGCTAAAGACGGAAAAACGTCTCAAGGGGTAATGATCCTGATCGGCAGAAGCCGGGACGCCGGTATTCTGCAGACGGGATGTTACATAGAGGGCGGATCATGATTATGAGCCATGATCCGGAAATTCATATCACAAGGAGGTAATATGAAAAAGAAACTCATTAGTGCAGTAATGGCAGCTGCGATGGCTGCATCTGTACTGGCAGGCTGCGGAAGCAGCTCTTCCAGCTCGGATCAGGCCAAGACAGACGCTGCAGAGGAATCCACCGACGCAGCCGAGGAAGAGGAAGCTGTTCCGGATGAGAATGGTGTTTACCAGGCAGATGGCTACACCTACGGCAGCAAGTTCTATTCCGAGGAGCCTGTTACCTACACCATGTTCTTCAACGACAACGATGCTTATCCGATTCAGGATTCCTGGAGCGAAGAGGGCGGTGTTTTCTGGGCAATCGAGCAGGCTACCAACGTTCATCTTGATATCACCATCGTAAACAATGCGGACTATGCTCAGAAGGTATCTCTTGCCATCAACTCCGGCGAGGCTCCGATGATCATTCCGAAGATCTATTCCGAGACCAGCTATGTAAACGGCGGCGGTGTTGTTCCGGTTTCCGATTATGTGAAGTATATGCCGAACTACACCAACTTCTACAACGAGTACAACATGGAAGATGATGTCAACACTCTGAGACAGGAGGATGGCAAGTACTATCGTCTTCCGGGTCTGAAGGAGACCGCTCTGCAGGATTATACGCTGCTGCTTCGCGACGATATCTTCAAGGCAGCCGGCTATGATGTTGCTTCTCTTGAGAAGGACTGGACCTGGGATGAGTTCGCAGATGTCCTGATCGGCGTAAAGAAGTACATGGTTTCTGAGGGAATGTGCTCTGACAGCGATTACATCTGGTCTGACAGATGGTGCGGCGCGGATTCCGGATACGGCTCCGGCGGATGCCTCCTGAACCTCATCTCCAGAAGCTATGGAATCTACACCACATGGAGCACGGCAGGAACCAATGCAGCTGATCTGTATTTCGATGCAGATGCAGATGAGTTCAAGCTTTCCGGCACCAGCGATGCATACAAGGAGTACATGGCTGTTGTCAAGAAGCTTGTTGACAACAAGATCCTGGATCCCGAGACCTGGTCTCAGCAGGATTCCACTGCAGACAACAAGTTCTACACCGGCAAGACTGCTCTGATTATGACCAACCGTGCCCAGACAACTGCTCAGGTTGAGGGACTGACCTCTCAGCTCGGCGAAGGCAACTTCGAGGTTTATCGCTGCGTTATTCCGAAGGGAACCACCAACTATCAGGCTGAGAACTCCCGTCTTGAGTGCGGCATTATGATTTCCTCCAAGGCTAAGGATGAGCTTGGCGACGAAGGCTTCAAGAAGATGATGCGTTTCGTTGACTGGCTGTGGTACAGCAACGAAGGACTTACCCTCACCAAGTGGGGCATCGAGGGTGAAGACGGAACCTACACTGTTGATGCTGACGGTAAATTCACTCTGAATCCTCAGTACTATTGCGGCGGCCTCTCCATCGCACAGACTGCTGATGATCAGGAAGACATGAGACTCAAGTATGGCTTTGCATGCGGAAACTTCATGTACAGCGGAACCGCTGATCTTCTGACCTCCAATTTCTCTGAGGATCTGCAGGACTTCTACAAGCGTCAGGAAGAGTACAGAGAGCTTCGCCCGCTTGATCCGGTCATCGCTCTTTCCGAGGATGATTCCGAGCAGATGAACCTGTGGGCAACTCCTCTGTTCAGCACCGAGAACACCTGGACACTGAAGTTCGCTATGGGCCAGGCTGATGTTGAGAAGGACTGGGATACCTATGTAGCAGAGCTCGAAGGCCAGAACGCTCAGAACGTTCTTGACATGTACAACGACTACTATCAGAAGAGCAAGACCAACTGATAGAGAGCAAGACAGAGAAACAAAAAATCAAACAGAACATGAACCGGCGGCAGGGATGCATGGTGTCGGGACATGAGAAAAAAGACGGGCGGATCCTGTAATGGGACCCGCCCGTTTTTGCGCATGAGATGGCGATAAAAACGCACGGATTGAATAGTCAGAGCAGGGCTTTTTTGCCATACTATCCGTATAGGCAGTTAAATACAGAACGGAAAGGATACCGGATCGGAAAGGGGGAAAAATGTCACTTTTCGGAGGATTGAATTATAACGACCTCGGAGGCACTCTGGATGCAGAGCAGGGAGATCGCTCCTCGAGGGGATACACCTGGCATCAGATTGTGGACAATTTCTCCCGCCTGTTTGTTACGAACCTGATCTGTGTTCTGTTTCTGGTTCCGGCGCTGACGGGCTTTATGCTCGGCTCCCTCTGGAACCGGCCGCAGCTTCTCCTGCTCGCCGGAGTTCTTGGCGGAGCGCTTGCAGCGCCTTCCTATATCGCAATGTACGATGCCGCCCTGATGTCCTATCGGGGTTATCCCGGAAGATGGTGGGAGCGATACAAGCTGGTCTTCAAAAGGGAATGGAAGGGAAGTCTTGTTCCCGGAATGGTGATCGGACTGATTGCTGCGATGGCTGTGAACATTCTCACGAACCTGTACGATGGGAACCGTCTGCCGGATATGATGCTGGCCTCCATCATCCTTGTGACGGTGGCTGCACTTGCAATTTATACCTATCTGTGGATCCAGAGACTGATGCTCGATCTTTCCCTGAAGCAGATCATTAAGAACAGCTGGCTGATGATCATGATGCACCCTGTGGTTACGCTCGGTGCGGTTGCTTTCCAGCTTGCTTACTGGGGGCTGCTTCTGATTCTGTATCCGTATTCTTTCGTTTTCCTGTTCTTTCTCGGCGTATGGTTTCCGGCATTTATGACGGTGCGGATTGTTTACAACACACTGGATAAGGACATGCGTCTGGATGAGCGCTATGAACAGGCACAGGAAGACGAATCATAAATATAACGAATATTACATGTAAGGAGGATATTACAATGGCAACAATGAAGGGTGCTTTCATGCACGGACTGGACAACATGATTATCAAGGAGATTCCGAAGCCGACAGCAGGAAAGGGAAATGTTGTGGTTTCTCTGGAGTATGTCGGAATCTGCGGATCGGACGTTCATTACTATCACAGCGGCAAGTGCGGAGCTTATGAGGTGGATATGAGCCAGGACTACATGCTTGGCCACGAGACTGCAGGAACCGTTGTAGAGGTTGGCGAAGGCGTTACGACGCTGAAAGTTGGCGACCGTGTCTGCCTGGAGCCCGGCATTACAGACGGAACCTGCGAGTTCTGCAAGGAAGGCAAGTACAATCTTTGCCCCGACGTTCAGTTCCTTGCAACCCCTCCGGTTGCAGGCTGCAACGAGGAGTTCATCGAGTTCCCTGCAGATTACTGCTTCAAGCTTCCGGAGAATGTCTCCACGAAGGAAGGTGCGCTGATCGAGCCCCTTTCCGTCGGCTTCCACGCAGCAAATCAGGGCGATGTACAGGTCGGTGAGAGCGTTCTGATTCTTGGCGCTGGAACCATCGGTATGACGACTCTTCTCTCCTGCAAGGCTCACGGCGCAGGCAAGATCATCGTCGCTGACCTGATCGATGCGAAGCTTGAAATTGCGAAGCAGATCGGTGCGGACGTTGTCATCAACAGCGGAAGAGAGGATGTCTTCGAGGCGGTGAAGGCGGCAACAAACGGCGAAGGCGCAGAGAAGGTATTCGAGACCGCAGGCTCTGCGGTTACCATCGCACAGACTCCTTTCCTGGTAAAGAGAGGCGGAACGATCGTTCTGGTCGGCATTTCCGTGAAGCAGGAGATTGAGTACAACTTCGCTCAGATCATGGACAAGGAAGCAACTATCAAGTCCGTGTTCCGTTATCGTAACATTTATCCGAGAGCGATCGCAGCAGTTGCCAAGGGCGCGATTGATGTGAAGCCTCTGGTGACACATGAATTTGATTTTGATCACATTCAGGATGCTTATCAGGAAGCGCTGAACAACAAGACCGATGCGCTGAAGGTTGTTGTGAAGGTGAAGTAATCGATTCTCCGGCAAGCTGATATAGGGTCTCCGGCACTGTTTCTGACAGGGCCGGAGCTTTGTAATAAAAATCAAAAACGAGGGGTAATTGAAATGGACAGAAAGACAGCAAGAGCACTTGCAGAGGAGCTGGTTGGGAAAATGACTCTGGAGGAGAAGGCATCCCAGCTGAAATACGATTCTCCTGCCATTGAGCGTCTCGGAATTCCGGCCTACAACTGGTGGAATGAGTCGCTGCACGGCGTTGCACGCGCCGGTGTTGCGACCATGTTCCCGCAGGCGATCGGAATGGCAGCCGCCTTTGATCCTGAGATGATGAAGGAAATCGGCGATGTGACGGCAGAGGAAGGCCGTGCGAAGTACAACATGCAGAGCCGCCGCGGAGACCGTGATATCTACAAGGGCCTGACCTTCTGGGCACCGAACGTGAATATTTTCCGTGATCCGAGATGGGGCCGCGGACATGAAACCTACGGAGAGGATCCGTATCTGACCTCCCGTCTCGGCGTTTCCTTCATCGAGGGCATGCAGGGAGATGGCGAATACATGAAGACTGCAGCCTGCGCGAAGCACTTTGCCGTGCATTCCGGCCCGGAGGCTGACCGTCATTACTTCAACGCGGTTGCTTCCAGAAAGGACATGGAGGAGACGTATCTTCCTGCCTTTGAAGCCTGCGTCAAGGAAGGAAAGGTAGAGGCGGTGATGGGAGCCTACAACCGCACGAACGGTGAGGTCTGCTGCGGCTCTCCGGCACTTCAGGACATTCTCCGCAATAAATGGAAATTCCAGGGACACTTTGTGTCGGACTGCTGGGCAATCCGTGACTTCCACGAGAATCACAAGATCACGAAGACTCCGGAGGAGTCCGTAGTTCTTGCACTGGAGAACGGAACCGATGTCAACTGCGGCTGCACCTACCAGAAGGTGATGAATGCCGTGGAGCAGGGCATGCTGGATGAGACATACATCACCGAATCGGCCATCCGCCTGTTCACGACAAGATATCTGCTTGGCATGTTTACGGAGACGGAGTATGACCGGATCCCGTACACGGTGGTAGAGTGCAGAGAGCACCTGACTCTGGAAGACCGCGCAGCAAGAGAGAGCTTTGTCCTTCTTAAGAACAACGGAATCCTTCCGCTGGATAAGAATAAGCTCCATGATGTTGCGGTGGTCGGCCCGAACGCGGACAGCCGCATTGCACTGAAGGGCAACTATCACGGAGATGCATCGCGTTACACGACGGTTCTGGAGGGAATCCAGGATTATCTCGGCGAAGATGTGAACGTGCATTATTCGGAAGGCTGCCACCTGTTCAAGGACAATGTGGAGGCACTGTCCGATCCTGTGATGTGCGATCGTCTGGCAGAGGCACAGGAGTGTGCGGCGCTGTCTGAGGTTGTCATCGTTGTTCTTGGTCTTGATGAGACACTGGAGGGAGAAGAGGGCGACACCGGAAACCGCTATGCATCCGGCGACAAGAACGGCCTGGAGCTTCCGTTCCAGCAGCTGGAACTTCTTCGCGGAATGCTTGCAACCGGAAAGCCCGTTATTCTTGTCAATATGACAGGAAGCGCGGTCAACCTGCGTACCGCAGAGGATCATGCGGCAGCGGTTCTGCAGGCCTGGTATCCGGGCGGACGCGGCGGCAAGAACGTTGCAGCGGTTCTGTTCGGCGAGACCTCTCCTTCCGGAAAGCTTCCGGTGACCTTCTACGAGCATGATAAGGATCTTCCTGATTTCAAGGACTACTCCATGAAGGGAAGAACCTATCGTTATTATGAGGGAACACCGCTGTATCCGTTCGGCTACGGCCTGACCTACGGCGACTGCGTGGCAGAGAGCGTAGCAGCAAAGAAGCTCTGCCGCCCTGCAGGAGAGACGGTGGAAGCGGGAGAGACTGCCTTTGGCAGCAGTGATGATTTCGGTGCGCCTTACGGATTGGATGGCATCAAGGTTACCGTCAGGGTTCGCAACAACGGAAAGGCTGCCACGCAGGAGGTTCTGCAGGTTTACGTCAAGGATGAGAATGATGCAGATGATGTCACCAATGCACACCTGTCCGCCTTTGAACGCATTGATCTGGCTGCAGGAGAAGAGAAGGAAATCGTTCTGACGGTTCGCCCTCACGAGCTTGCCAGTGTCGATGAGAACGGCGACCGCAGAATCCGTACGGACAAGTTCAAGGTGTATGCGGGCTTCTCACAGCCGGATGCCCGAAGCAAAGAGCTGACGGGACATGCGTGCGCAGAGTGCGAGGTGGATATTCGTTGAGCGATATAGAAGCGTGCCTTTGAAAAGGAATAACAGAGAAGCTATCGGATCCATGTTTTGAAAAGCCGAAAGAATGCCTGATTTGTTTCAGCATTCTTCCGGCTTTTTTTTAAAATCCCACAACTTTTAGAATTGACCCGAGAAAATTTTTGCCGGCAGGGATGAAACAAGCGAGAAGAGTCATCCTTGAGAGAGAATTCTTATCCGCAGGGATGAAATCAGCGAGGAAGGATCATCCCTGGGAGAGAATTTTTATCCGCAGGGATGAAATCAGCGAGGAAGGATCATCCCTGAGAGAGGATTTTTATCCGCAGGGATGAAATCAGCGAGGAAGAATCATCCCTGAGAGAGGATTCTTATCCGCAGGGATGAAATCAGCGAGGAAGAATCATCCCTGAGAGAGGATTTTTATCCGCAGGGATGAAACAAGCGAGGAAGAATCATCCCTGAGAGAGGATTGCAGTAGTCAACAAATTTTGGACACGAAATTAAGTTTTTCGGTCACATGATTTCAATAGTTACACAATCCGGACGACACCTTTGACATCGCTCCAAGAATCGCTGGACAGCTATCGCCGACGGTGATGGGCTCATGAGCAGATCAGGCAGCATGCGCTTCTCTGTACTGCTTCGGCGTCAGGTGCAATTTGCGGAGGGTGACGGCCACTGATGCGTTGACCAGCGGCCGCCTGGCGG
>ERZ1026880.28-NODE-28-length-89198-cov-79.462100_pt1 | contig 89198 bp, 86 predicted proteins | sample MGYA00380170_ERZ1026880 | MGnify/ENA primary metagenome ERZ1026880 (study PRJEB33269, sample SAMEA4719806) | human gut metagenome | biome: human-associated habitat; feature: organic feature; material: feces | place: Cameroon | collected 2013-10 ...
GCCCAGACCGCTCTTGACCTTCTGAACAGTACCGAAACCATGGAAATCGAGCTCTGATCCCCCATTCCGGCAAAGTGCAGCACTCTGCGATTCGCCCTTGGATGGGCGCTGTGTTAAAGGTTATTGTTATTCGTTATTCTTTTGTTATTCGCAGCCTGTTGTGGTTGATACGTTTTGCGGTCAGGCAACTCAATTAAGATATCAGCACTTTGCAAAAGCTGCCTGCGGATTTCCGCCAGACAGAAGCAGCACGGTCCGGTCTGTCAATGCCCCTCTCCGAAAGGAGAGGGGTGTAAAAACATCAATATCTTCTTCAACGACCAACCTGAGCAGATTTTTCAGGCAGCTACGCCTTGATCCGTTTGTTGCCTGTGATGCTGCTAATATAATCGTCAATATCCTGCACGATGCAATGATCCCCCATTGTGTGCAGTGATTCAAAATATCTCGTGATATACCTGTAGATGCCATACTCATCAAAGGTCTTTGCCACATCAGCACCGGAAAGCCCTTTGAAATAGCGGTACCGCTCCATGCAATAAATCAAAAAATCGGATTCTTTGCTCATCTCTCACGCCTCCTCCGGGTAATCATAGGAGCCTGTCAGAAGTTCATCCTGATACATGGCATACAGCGTCATCGGGCTGTAGTGCCACAGCTTTGATTCTTCATCCGAAAGCTCCTGATAGAGCTTTGACTGGTAAAAGCGGGAAATCGCTTTCTCATCATCCACATTGCTGTTTTTTGTAATCTGTTCGATGATGGGCGGCACAATGATTGCAAGCATTGCGCTGAACTGATCCTCGTTCATACAAGCTCCCTCCCTTCAAAATACAGGTATTGCAGGGACTTCTCAGTTGCAAACACCAGCTGATTGAACAATTTCCGAATCTTGAGTGCCGCCAGTGTCTGTTTCTTATCCAACACTCCGGTCATATACAGAGTAATGGTACGGTACACATCATCATTGGCCACAGCACCATAAATCAGGTCATGCTGCTGTCCCTGATAGGTTCCCTGGCGGTTCTCCGCTACAAAATCCAGCCATGCTTCATCCGGGCTGTCAAAGCGCAGCAGACTGCACTCCTTAAAAGCCACTGCTTCCTCTACGGAATAAATATTCAGTGTAGCGGCTCCTGTTTTGCGGCGGTCAGTGACCTTTTGAGCGAAGTTCACTGCCTGATCGCGGTTGGTGGTGGTATAAAACCCAAAGCCGAAGTCCAGATAGCGATTTTGCCGGATAAGTTTCGGCTGCTCTACGACAACATTGCTTCCGTGATACAAAATCATTGCAAACGCCTCCTCATCACAGCGTTAATGATAAGCTCTCGAATACTATCCCGAGGCAGCTCATAAATATCCTTCCAATAAATACCTTCCAGCCTTGCGCCTAACCGAATATTCCGGAGCACGAATTGAAATGCATCGTCAATTTGCTTCCATAATGGACCAGAGTACTCTCGTTTATCCACAAAAACAGTACGGGTCTTCCCCTTAAACATTCCACACTGAATTTGCGAAAGAAACTCGTCTTTACCAAGCAGATAGACGTATCCATTTGTCGGACGAACACTTCCATCCTCCGCTTCTGCCAGGAGGCCCCAACTCAAGAGCACGTTTTTTGTTACATTTTTAATTCCCTCTGCCTGTGCCTTAGATTTCGCATTGGAGACAGCCACCTCTTTCATCTGACGACATAATTCAGCGATTTCTTCATCTGTAACCGTCAAATCTTTCCGAATAACAGTATCATAGGAACGCCCTTCATCCTCATAATACATTTCAGCTGTCAGATCACGTCCGGCAGGACGTGACGTTCCTGAAACCCGAATGTAAGTACCGTCTTTAATCCCCATGGATTTGATGTAATTCCATTTAAGTCTTCTTCAAAGAGCGGCAGAACTGAAAGCCTATACTGTATTTGATTCACGAATCCGGCTCCTTACCCGTCCAAAAACTTCTGAGGCAGAATAACGGACCTCCGAACGTTCTGCTGCAACATCTGCCTCATCCAATTTCTTTTCTATATTATTGGTGAGTTTTTCATATTGTTCAATGCTCATAAGAACCATTGTTCCATATCCATTCTTTGTAAGGAATACAGGAGCATCTGAAGCAATGACAGTCTCTTCTATTTCCGGAAAATGATTACGCAGATCTGATACTGGTCGAATACTGATCATTTTACTTTTCCTCCTTATTATTATCATAATATAATCACTATTTTATCATTTCCACAATTTTAGGGACTATCATAGTCCACCTGTGTGGCGCAAGTACAGAAACTACGTAAATGTCAAATGAACTTCTGGATGCCATTGATTTTGCAGAAGCGCTCGCCGAGTTGGAAAAGAAGGGGCTCAAAATCGGTCTCAAAATGGATCAAACATTGAAAAAGGAAGCTTAGGGGCTCAAGGGGGCTCAACTTTTGCAAGCCATAAGACCAGTATTCTTGCCGTATTTTTGTAAAGAAAAATCCTCAGAAACGCTGTATTTAAAGCATTTCTGAGGATCCTACCATCATCGAGGCGACAAGATTCGAACTTGCGGCCTCCGCGTCCCGAACGCGGCGCTCTACCAAACTGAGCCACGCCTCGATTTGTATCTGCTACTGCGAACCATTCGCTCGAAGCAGATGTTATCTTACCTCATATTTACAGAAGCGTCAAGCCCCGTTTTACGGTTTTACTGTTTTTCCGTATGACGGACAGTCCTGTTCGTCATTGCCAGCCGTCGGTCTGTGTTCTGCTTGATCACAAATGCAATCACGCCGGAGAGCACCTGAGAGCAGGGAATTGCAACCCAAACGCCGTCAAGTCCCATCTTCAGGGGAAGAAGCAGGCAGGCAACAAGGGACAGAACGGGCTCCGTGTAGACAAGCACATAGGACAGTGCAACCTTTTCTGTCGCATACAGATAGGATGTCGTTACGCGGATAAAGGCCACAAAGATCAGGGTTGCCAGGAACAGCGGTAGCCTTTTTACGACCTCCAGACAGGTCTCCGGAGATGCTCCGAAGAGAGCTCCGATCAGGCCTCTGGTCAGATAAAGGCCCGCCATACAGACGACCGTGATCACCCCGGCGGTACGATAGGCCATGGTACGGTAGGCTGCAGACATGGCATCATTTCCCTCGCCGTACTGCTCGCTGATGACCGGCTGGCTCCCGTCACCGACTCCCTGCAGCAGCAGATAGATAACGGCAACCACATAGTCGATGCAGCCGTATACAGCAACCGCCTGCTCTCCTCCGTAGAGGAGGAGGAAACGATTCATCAGAATCAGCGTTATGGTAGGCGAAATCGTCATGCCAAAAGGAGCAACGGCAACCCGGAACATCTCTCCCCAGATCGAGAGCATTTCTCCGATTTCCGGAAGGCGAAGTCCCGGCTTCTTCCGAAGAAGAAAGAGGATGGCCGCAACCGTCGTCGACGCCTGCCCGATCACGGTTGCCCACGCCGCTCCCGACATTCCAAGAGGGATATGCCACACAAGAACATAGTCCAGAATGATGTTCACAACAAAGCCAAGGATCATGGAAACCATGGCATAGGTCGTCCCGCCCATGTTACGAATGAATGGAATCAGTCCGGTTGCAAGAAGCTGCAGAGTCGTTCCGATTGCGAGAACTCTCACATATTCGGCGGTCATCTCCAGAAGATTCCCTTCCGCTCCAAGGAATCTCAGAATCGGATACAGCTGTGTCAAGAAAATAACCGTCAGAACAATGCTGACCAGTATCAGGAGAAGGAGTGCCGCCGTATAGCACTTCTTCTGCTCCTCCTTCCGGTCCTGTGCACCCCAGATCGTATAACGAATGGCACCTGCAAGGCCGAGTCCGGTTCCGACCGCCTGAATCAGAACGGCCAGAGGATACCCGATCGTAACGGAAGCAAGGCCGGGGTCCCCCAGGCAATGTCCGATAAAGAAACCATCTACAATGCTGTAGACACCGCCAAGTGCAAAGGCAAGGATCGATGGAATTACGAAGGTATAGTATTCTTTTTTCTGTCTGGGCGTCATTTTCTCAATTCTCCTTTGCAGGGTGTGGCTGTACTCTTTACAGACTCAGCAGACCCTGACTGCATGCTGATATCAAAAAGCGGGCACCCTCAATTACCGGGGTACCCGTACCAATCAGAATCATTCTGGATCTATGACCTCTATTTATAGCGGTTCTCATTGTTTTTGTCAAAATAAGCCGACGCGTCATTCTTAAAATCGTGCTAAGAACCGTTCTTCCCTCGTTAACGATCCGCCAAAGAGAAGGCTGCTGCAAATCAAGGCCGTTTTTCATGTTCATGATTACATCACCCGGATCCGGTTCTGCAGCATCGCTCCCACAGCTTCCGCAAACAAATCCAGCTGGCGGATGCGGGTAAAATCCTGTTCATAGATCCGGTGGACATTCGGCAGCGCATCGTCTTCCCCTGTAAATACGCAGAGCACGGTAATTCCGGCCATCCTCGCCTTATGTACTTCGGCCGCAGTATCCTCCACGCCCAGAGCGGCCGCATAGTCCTTATACTGCCCGGTCGAGGTTCTCACCTTGATGACGTCATTCGGCTTGCAGTCGGACAAAACGATCAGAATGCGATGCTCCGCGTGATTGTCCTTCATCATTCCGGCCGCCAGACGAATCGCAAGTCCGTCCCGGTTGGCTCCTGCTGTAAAATAATCAAAGATTTTCCGGTTCCTGTCGGTTTCCTGATAATCCCGATAGAGATTCATGATCGTATATCCATTCAGGGAGCAGAATGAATACATCCGCACCGGAATTCCGCAGTTCGTCAGACTCTGCGCAATCATATAGCCCTGCGCCGCCACCATCTCCTGTCGGTGCAGCTGCGACGTGGAGGCATCCAGCAGAAGGTCCACCGTGATATTGCCCGTATCCCCCAGAATCTTTTTTTCAAATACCTTGTTGTCATCCAGATACAAGGCGCGCCAGATCCGATCCCCGCGGAGCTTTCCTGCCGCTGACTTTACAATCTGATCATCCAGATGCGTCAGAATCGAGTTTCGGATCCGCGCGGTCAGCTTATCAATCTGCACACGGTAAATTCCTTCCTTCGCAGCATATGCCTCCCGGTTCGCTTCTCCCTGCTTCAGAGCCTCCTTATGCATCTTTCCGGCAAAACCTGCGCACAGCATCTCCTCGGTGTATTCGCCGCGCGTAATATGAAGCTTCACGTCTGTATGATTCCCGTAACAGTAATCCTTCTGAAGCTTTGCCGTCTCCTTCGCATCATAAATCGGCTTTCCGAAGTAGTTGGTGATGTATTCCTTCAGGCCCTCATCCGTCTGCGCCGTATAATTGGCAAATGCAACGCTTAAATGGCTCTGATCCAGAACCTCGCTTCCGTACTCAGACACATGCTCGCCGTAGCCGAAGGACATTTTCCGCACCGGTCCCATTTCCGCGTAGCCGTTTTTTCTCCGTCTTCTCAGCGAGAACAGGGAAAGCAGATTGGGAATTCTCCGGTCCCCGCCCGGGAGATCCGGTCCATCCGGCCGGTAGGTAAAATATTTCTCCAGTGTCGCCGTAAGACTCGCGATGATTTCGTCCGTGGTCAGCTCCGGCCCCAGCTCAATGGAATCCAGAAGCTTTCGATCCACAAGATCCGGAAGCCCGCAATCCTCTCCCAGCGCCCTGCGGAAATGCCCCAGTGTGATCGCAAGGAGACGCTGCCCGGCGGAATCCTCCAGCGAAAACTGTCCGTGCATGGCGTTCAGCTTGTTTCTTGCATACTGCTTCCGAAGGTAAGGAAAAACAGGCCGCAGATCCTTTTCCTTCTCATAGACAGCATTCTCCAGCGCCAGCCAGAACAAACTCTCATACACCTCCTGGTTGATCTTCTCATGAAAGGTGTTGTAAAAGGCAAGAAGCTTTTTCCAGTCGTAATGCAGGTGAATGGCGCCTACGATGCTGTTCCAGTAGACATCTGCCTTCCCGTCTGCATCATAGACACGAAAGCCCGTTTCGATCGTATAGTCGTGTGCACTGTTCCAGATCAGATTCGCAGCACGCTTTTTCTCAAATTCCGTAATTTCCATAGAGCTTCCACTGTCCTTATGCGAAGATGCTCTCTTTTCCCAGATCTCCCGGGAAGCGCACGGCAATCATATCGCTGACAAGCTGCCTCTCATAATCATCGAAGCACTTGTTCACAATTCCAAGCTGCAGGGCCTGAACGGCAGGAAGACCACGGTGCATCATCCGGATGGCAGCAAGAAGGCCGCGCAGATCCAGAGCCTTCGTCGAGATCTCTCCGCCCTCGCATTTACGGCGGATGTCTTCAAACAGCTTTGCAAACTGGTCCTTGTAATCCGGCTTGATGTCCGGATATTTCTCCAGAATCAGCTTCTTCAGATTCTCCTCTGTAATGACCGGCATCTGGATAATCATGAAACGGGATGCCAGGGCCTCATTGATCTCTCTCGTTCCGGCATAGCCATAGTTCATGGTTCCGATAAAGCGTGTCGCATCGTTCAGAACAATCCGGTCATAACCGGGAACATCAATGATCCTTCGGAAGTCGAGTGTTGCATGAAGAACTGCAAGGGACTCGTTTTTGGCCATATTGATCTCATCCAGAATGCCAAAGCCGCCCTCCTCCGCGCACTGCAGAATCGGTCCCTTGCGGAGCGTCACCTGTCCATTCTCGAAGGTGTCCGTCCCAATGAGCGATGCGGCATCTGTATTAATATAGAAAGAGACGTCCCACTCGGGTCTGCGAAGTGCCGCAGACAAGCCCTCTGCCAGCACGTTTTTGCCGGTTGCCTTAGGCCCCACCAGAAGAAGATTTTCACCTGCAAGGAGGGTGGAAAGCGCCTGCTCCCAGATTTCTTTTCCGTAATAGGAATACTGCGGGGTTGGAATCCGTCTCTCCATTTCTTCTTTTAACCGATAAAAGCTTCGAAAGTGCTCCACCTCAGAGAGAATGCTCTCTGAAACTCCTTCCTGCCGCAGAAAATCTAATAATTCCATAACTACTCTCTCCTTCAAAAAAACCGCTGAACGTACCCTGTCCAGCGGTTTTCTTTTCCATGTTTGATTCGACAGACATCTGTCTGTCCGCAGCAGATGACTTATGCCGCTTCCTTTGCCTTCTTCTTGCCGTTGAGAACACAAACCACAAGATAAGCAACGGTGAAGATTGCGCCAACCGCATAAGCAATCGGCCAGTCAAGACCAAGACCGATCTTGGCATTGACAATGAACGTGCAGGTTGCAAATGCATAGAATGCAGCCGGGATCAACGGAATCCAAGCGAACTTCGCCTTGCCGTTCTTATACATCCATGCAGTAATGCAGGCCAGAGCGAACAGAGAGATCATCTGGTTGGACCATGCGAAGTATCTCCACAGTGTATTGAAGCCCTGAGGATCGTTCTTCGCCCAGATCAGGATGATATAAACAAGTGCGAAGACCGGAACTGCAAGGCCGATGCGCTGCTTGTTGTTCTCCTGCTTGATGTGCAGCGAATCCGACAGTGTCAGACGAAGTGCACGGAGTGCAGTGTCGCCGGAGGTGATCGGAAGGATGATAACACCGATCAGGGCGATGACGCCGCCGACAGAGCCCAGAGCATTCTTGCAGATAATGCCGACAACAGAGGTTGCGGAAACAACGCCGTTTGCAGTGACATAGGTCCATGCGCCTGCATCGGAGAGCGTCATGGTAACGCCGCCGTTGGAAGCACCGAGATTGATCATAGCCATGGTTCCTGCTGCCCAACACATTGCGATGAAGCCCTCAACAACCATCATGTTGTAATAGGTCATGCGTCCCGCCTTCTCGGACTGGATGGTGCGGGAAACAAGAGCCGTCTGGGTGCTGTGGAATCCGGAAAGGATGCCGCAGGCAACGGTCAGGAAGAACAGCGGGATGAAGTGTCCGCCGGAGAAAGCACTCGGTCCAAAATATGCACCGAAGTCAAATCCTCCGTCTGCTGCAAACTGTCCGACGGTATTCCAGTTGTCCCATACGTTGATCAGCGGATAGCCCTTTGCAAAGATTGCAATGAAGATACCAACCGCAGAGAAAACCAGAATCAGGCCGAAGATCGGGTAAACACGACCGATGATCTTATCGATCGGGAATACCGTTGCAATCAGATAGTAAACAAAGATCACGGTGTAGATGATCCAGGTGGAAGCCTCCTGCGGAGTTCCGCCGAAGCCGAATACCTGTGTTGCTGCGATATCTCCGGGTGTGTAAATGAATACAGCGCCGACAAGGAGCAGCAGAACGCAGATAAAGATATCATACAGAACGTATACTGCCTTGTTTGTGTAGTTCTTAACAAACTCAGGCATCTGGGCACCGCCGTCGCGGGTGCAGATCATGCCGCTGAAATAGTCATGCATGGATCCGCCGATGACATTTCCGATCGGGATTGCAAGGAATGCAATGGGTCCGAACAGAATTCCCTGAATCGGTCCGAGGATCGGGCCGGTTCCTGCAATGTTCAGCAGGTTGATCAGGCTGTTCTTCCAGGTCTGCATCGGAACATAGTCGACGCCGTCCTGCTTCGCGTAAGCGGGTGTCTCACGATCATCCGGCCCGAAGACGTTCTCGCAAAACTTACCGTACAGGAGTCCACCGCCGATAAGGATTACAAGGCCAATTAAAAATGTTGCCATATCTCCTCCTTCCTGGTCACACTTTTATGTTGTGGGTACCTGTGACCAGCTCATAACATATAGTATTACTTAACAGAATTACAGATATTGGCCCTATCTGTAATCCTGCACAGTAAACAAGGGTTTGATGGTGACGACCTGTTTGAAATCGTCCCCCGAAAGCGCAACGCTGGAATCCATGGATTTCAGGTCCGCCTTCAGCACCTTCAGTGCTTCCTCCGGTGTTTCTGCCCGCTCCTCCTGAAGAATCCGGATCATGCGGTCAAATGTATACGGATGTGCATAGCAGCAGGGAATCGGAAAATCCGGAAGATGCTTCAGTGAATTTGTCATGGCATTCAGTGCTTCCTCATATTCCCTGTCGCGAAGCTTACGATTGGTCAGCTTGCTCGGAAGGCCCTTGCTGTTGATGGCAAGAAAAACAAACATGATTCCGATCAGGGCCACAACAACGCCGATGTTCCGGCTCGCACTCCGCATCATCAGAATACCGGCTATTGCAGCGGCAATTCCGACGGCAAGAAGTCCGACGGAAATATAACGGACGGAGGGCTTCATCAGATCCGCATGGCGCTTGAGCTTCGCCATTGCGGCAAGCTTTTCATACAGAGCGGGACGCTTATGTACCTCCCAACGGGCATCCTCCAGGATCTTTTTGCTGTGAAGTGCCGTCTGCGTCAGCGCATTGGCCTGAATTCTGGCCTCTGTCGCCTCCCGTTCCTTCTTTCTCCGCATTCCTTCCGGTGACAGAAGCGGGATCTCCGGATGATTCTTCTCCAGATCATCCAGCATCTTATCGGCATCCTGAAGATACCGGAACGAGCATTCCTGCTCCTTTCCGTCGTCATAACGAACGACGATGAAAAGCACCGGAGCAAGGAAACCCTTCCCATCCGGATTGCTTGCGCCAACCCGCTTGAACACATTGGTAATGGACTCATAAGGAATGTAGTAATTCCTCGGGTGCATTGTGCTCCCCATGTATACAGCCTTCTCCCCAAGGCCGCACTGATCATATTTCCGGCACTTCTTCCGATCCGCCTTGATCTGTGCTTCCTCAATTGTTATCCGGCTCAGCGGTTTCGCTATACTCATCTCGTTTCGCTTACCCTTCGTTTCTCATATGGAAATCGCATATCATAATAGCATGATTCCGCCGAAGTGGAATGGATTAATTGCGAAAAAGTTTATACTTTTTTAATAATCGTTGCTTTTATGTATGAATTATTCATCTGTATACACTTGCCGTATTATAATTCGTTCCAAATACAGCGTCGCACCATTAACCGCCTGTCATTGTAGTCTTACCAGACCATGATGTTCGCTAGCTTTTTGCTAAGAAACCCGCACACAGAGTCAAGTCTCCGTCAAGGCTCTGTTATACTTATAGAAGGTATGACCTCCTTATGCTAATGTCATCAGGATTTGAACCGGCATCCGAACTCAGTCTTCCGTATTACATGATCAAAAAGATCCTCTGCTTCTTACAGATCATCCATGACCGGTTTTGGCAGATGGTTCTCCGGGTACTTAGAATATGAAGAACTTTGATTTGTATTATTTTAATCTGCATCCCATTCTGAAGAACAGCCTCTTGACCAGCGGAATTCTTCTGGTGACCAGCATCTTCTGCTTTCTTCTGCAGCAGTTCGTAACGGCCGATGCGTATGTTCCTCTGATTTTCATTCTGGCCATCGTTCTCATTTCCCGCTTTACGGAAGGCTATAGCTACGGCATCGTTGCCTCCTTTATTGCGGTTTTCGGCGTCAACTGTATTTTTACTTTCCCCTATTTCCGCCTTAATTTCTCGCTGACCGGATATCCATTGACCTTCTTCGTCATGCTGACTGTATCCATCATGATCAGCGCCTTAACGACGCAGATCAAACAGCAGGAGCAGATCAAGCTTCAGATGGAGCGCGAACAGATGCGTGCGAATCTCCTGCGTTCTGTCTCGCATGACATCCGCACTCCGCTGACTTCGATTGTAGGGTCCGCCTCTGCCATTCTGGACAATTACGACACCCTGGATGATGAGCAGAAGAAAACATTAACCGGTGACATCAAGACAGAGGCTCAGTGGCTGAACCGGATTGTGGAGAACATTCTGTCGATCACCCGAATCAGCAGCGGTGCCAATGCTCACATTACCAAAACCGAAGAGCTTGCCGAGGAAATCGTCAGCAGCACGGTCCAGAAATTTCACAAGCACAGTCCTTCCATTCCAGTGGAGGTTAAGGTTCCGGATGAGGTTTTACTGGTCCCGATGGACCCGATTCTCATTGAACAGGTGCTTTTGAATCTGCTGGACAATTCCGTCATGCACGGAGGGAACATTACCCGCATCGTTCTTCACGTCATGCACATCCCGGGACATGCGGTGTTCTCCGTAGAGGATGACGGCGCAGGAATCAATCCGCAGCTTCTCCCGCATCTTTTTGACGGGAGTCTCCCTCTCCATGCCGGTGATACAAGAGCCTCCGGCCGCAGTATGCAGATCGGACTCTCTGTCTGCATGACCATTGTCCTTGCGCATCACGGCACCATGCACGCAGAAAATCTTCCCGGAGGAGGCGCTCGTGTCTGGTTCGAGCTTCCTCTGGAGAACACCTATGCATAAAGATAACTGAATTTTCGATGCCGGCAGATGGTCGGCATCTGCATGCAGGACGCATGCAGAAAGGAGATCTATTTTGCAGATTCGCGACAGTATTCTGATTATCGAAGACGACAACAGCATCATCAATCTTATGAAAGCTGTTCTCCGTTCCAACAATTATGAAGTTCTGATCGCACGCACCGGGAATGAAGCTCTCAGCATCGTCAGCTCCCAGTGCCCGAATCTTGTGATTCTGGACCTTGGCCTTCCCGATATGGACGGTGTGGAAATCATCCGCAAAATCCGGAACTGGTCCACCCTGCCGATTCTGGTGGTATCCGCCAGGGATCATGAACACGATAAGGTTCAGGCCTTTGATCTCGGCGCCGACGATTACATCACCAAGCCCTTCGGTACGTCAGAGCTCCTTGCCAGAATTCGTACTGCGCTTCGGCATGCACACACTGCCGTGCAGAGCTCTCTCTCCGAAAGTGAACAGTTCCAGGCCGGCGATCTCCACATTGATTTCAACAAGCACAAGGTTCTTGTACGCGGTGAGGACGTACATCTCACGCAGAACGAATACCGCATTGTTGCTCTGCTTGCCCGGTATTCCGGACGCGTGATTACATACGATGCCATCATGCAGGAAATCTGGGGGCCGAACATGAAATCCGACAACAAGATTCTTCGGGTCAACATGGCAAACATCCGTCGCAAGATTGAGAAGAATCCCGCCGAACCGGAGTTTATTTTCACCGAGGCAGGCGTCGGATACCGCCTGCTGGAAGCCAATTAATCCTCCGGACAGCTTTTCCTTTTCCCATGATCCGGGAGAACAGAAAAGGGGTCATCCCCCACCGTGAATTCCTGGTGAGGGATGACCCTGGTTTCTTTTTGCGGGGCACTTTTTATTTACTTCTTTTTACGGAACAGGTGTGCAGCCGCTCCGAGTGCAACGGCCACCGCAGCACCTGCTGCCAATGCGGCTTTATTCTCTTCCACAAGAGTCTTTGCTTCCTCTTCGTTTTTCGGAAGCTTCTCCTTTGCAGCCTCTACGCCTTCCCGTGCTTTCCGGACACCGTCCGTCACAGCATCCTTAATGGCGTCTGTGGCCGGCTTCTTCTCCGCCTCTTCGATCACATGATATTTCTTCAGAAGCTTCTCGATTTCTGTTCCGCGAATCTTCAGCATGGCTGCCTTCAGTGCCGCATCCGCCACAGGTCCCATGGAACCGTCGTTCAACGGCCTTCCGTCGCGAAGGGCAACAGTTGCATGAAGCAGATCACGCACGTCAAAGGTGCTTCCCCAGACCTCCGGAACGCCTCGGTCAATGTCAAGAAGCGTGTAGACCGCTTCCATACCGGTGCGGATGGAATACTCTGTCGTAAAGATCGTATCTCTCGGAGTCTCTGCGAACTGTCCGATAAAGGCAAAGTTTGCTGCCCCCTTGGGAACAACGTCCGGACGGTCTCCTGCCTCACGAGGCATGAAGAAGGCCGTGATATACGGCATCATAACCGGAACGGTATTGCAGCTCTTCTCTGCCAGCTCTTCAATTTCCTCCATCGGAACTCCAAGATGATACAGCCATTCCTCACAGATTTCCTTACCGGTGCAATCCCTCATCGGCTTGTTGACATAATCGCCGGGCTTATCGGAGAACAGGCCGTATACCCATACAAGGCACTGGTCCTTTGGCTGGTCACGGAACTGCGGCTGACGGTTGATGGTCCAGGAAAGAAGCCAGGACGAATCTCTTGCGGTGACAATACCGCCTGTCACAACACCGCCGCTGAACGGATCGCGATGGCAGATATTCTTGATATAAGGGATGACCTTATCATCCAACGTCGTCACCGTTGCACTCATCCAGTTCGTCTGCTCCGGATCGTAATCGAACTTTTCCGGATGTCCGAACGAAGGATCCTGCAGCGCAATGCGGTGCCACATATCCCAGCCTCCGCCTTCATGAAGACGGGGATCAAACGGAGCCGGCTTGTTCTGGCTTCCGATGGCTGCATTTTCCACGCATCCGCCGTTTGTGATGAATACAAGATCATTTTCTGTCAGCGGGATGAATTCCTTCTTGCCGTCTCTTGTCACTTCGATGGCCGTTGCAGCCTTCTTCTCACCCTGAATATCGAACTTGACGTTATCAACCTTTACGCCATATTCGAAGCTGACGCCAAAGCCCTCCAGATACTTGATCATCGGGAGAATCATGGATTCATACTGGTTATAACGGGTGAAGCGAAGCGCCGTGAAATCCGGAAGTCCTCCGATATGATGTACGTATCTCTGCAGATAACGCTTCATCTCCAGTGCGGAGTGCCAGTTCTCAAATGCGAACATCGTGCGCCAGTACATCCAGAAGTTGGTATCAAAAACCTCTTCGTCGAAGACCTCATTAATTCTCTTATTGTACAGATCCTCATCCGGGGTCAGATACAGCTTCATGATTTCCTCTGCACCCTTGTCGGAGAGTCCGAATTTCTTATCGGTATGTGCATCCTGTCCTCTCTTCTCCGTCGCGCGGCACAGGGAGTAATTCGGATCCTTCTTATTCAGCCAGTAATACTCATCCAGCACACTGACTCCCGGCGTCTCAATCGAAGGGATCGAACGGAACAGATCCCACATGCACTCGAAATGGTTGTCCATCTCGCGTCCGCCGCGCATCACGTAGCCGACATCATTGATATACAGTCCGTCGCAGGCACCGCCCGGTACCTCGTCCTTCTCGAGGACATGAACATTGCTTCCCTTCATCTGCCCGTCACGCACCAGGAAGCAGGCTGCAGAAAGGGCTGCCAGTCCGGAGCCAACGATATAAGCCGATTTGCTGTCGACGCCTTCCGGCTTCATGGGACGTACAAACGCTTCATAGTTTCCACTGGAATAATACATAGGTTACCTCCATCCTTTTATGCTGAGCTGTTTCTCTTTTGCTGTTGTTTTTTCTTTTCTATGATTGTTATTATACAAAACATGACCGTTGGTCACAATCTGTTTTTCATAAACAATCTGTGAAGATTTTCTAAAGAGGAGAAACAAAAACAGAGGCGGGCCTTCGCCGGTGAGAAAATCCTCCGGAAAAGGGCTGCGCCTCTGCTCTGATTGCGATCCTGTATGCTGTTGTTTCCGATCAGCAGATGTTGATTATTCCACAGTAACAGAAGTTACGTGCGGCTGTGCTCCCTCATACCAGTACAGGAAGCCCTCGATATCAATGGTGTCGCCGATATTGAGGTTCTCTACCGCCTTATAAACATCGGTATCCTTGCCGCACAGATAGGACTCTACGGTAAAGGTATAGGTTGCTCCGTTTGCAGATACGTTGAAGTAAAGGTCATCGCCTTCGGTTCCGGAGCCATCGTAGTTGTACAGGAAGGCTGCATCCTCGCCGTTTGCATCCTTGCTTGCTTCTACCTTAAGGCCCTTCATGGCAATGCTCTGGTTCATGTACTTCTCCAGATCATCGCTGCCAAGGCTGTCTGTGACGTCGAGGGGCTCTGCCACGTAGGTTCCGTCCTCCACCTCATAGGTGGCATCCATAATCTCAACCTCGCCGGACCACTCGGCCTTATATCCGGTCACCTTGATCTTCGCGCCGACGGTCAGCTTATCGTTGTAATCCTCTTCGGAGCAGGGCATGTTATAGATGAAATATCCGCCCTCTGCATCCTGCGTATAGAAGGTTGCGACGCCCTGGCCGTTATCCTCCCACCATCCCTGCTTCGCCTGGATGTAAGTCTCAACGGTCACTTCACTGTCGATGTCTGCAGCAAGATATTCCTCATAGGTCATCACGCCGTCCGACTTTGCCTCATCTGCAGCATCTGCCTCTGTGCCCTCTGCTTCCGCAGCTTCGGTGCCTGCTTCCTCAGCAGCATCTGCAGCAGCCTCGGTTGCAGCAGTCTCTGCCGTATCTGCAGCAGGCTGTGCATTGTTTCCGCAGCCGGCCATCGACAGCATAACTGCAGAGATCATTGCCATTACCAGTGTCTTTTTCATAAATTTTCCTCCTGCCGGGTCCTTTCAGACATCGGCTTCTTCATGATGTTCGAACCGGCAGAATGCCCGTCCGAGTTTCCCTACCCTTATACCACGATCTTCCTCTTCGGGAAAGCCTTTTCGGTCATTTTCTCCTTTTTCTTCGACAGCGGATCAGAAAAGTGACCAGAATCAGGCTCCAGGCTCCCGCCAGGGTACCAAGAAGTGCCCTGGCTCCGAAGGGAAGGGGTCCAAGATCTGCATTCTGTCCGCCCTGCACTGCGGATGCCTGAATCTGATCCAGCTTGTACATACTGGCCGTATCTTCGTATAGCTTTGTCAGATATGCATCGTCCACCGTCTGATGCCGGCGCACCGATTTGGTCACGGATTCAATCAAGGCCCCTGCCGCCAGGCGAAGTGAAGCCGAACCGTTGAACACGGGCGTGGTAAAGGTATCCTGCACATGATCCAGAAGAAGGGAGACTGCGTCGATTTTCACGGAATAGTGCTCGTCATCCTTCCCCCGTTCTGCCAGGTATTCCCGGTATTCCTCCGAATTCTGCGCCTTCTCTGTGACCGGCACGTAGCCTTCCGTCTCCGAATAAGCAAGCTGCACCTTATTCGTCAGCAGATACTGCAGAAACAGCCAGGATGCCAGCACCTCCTGCGGATTCTTTTTATTAAAAATACAGACCGACGGTCCCTGTGAAATCATCTGAGGATTCTGCGGATCAAACTGAGGCACCATCCGCACCTCTGTTGTAAAGCTCTGCACGGCATCCTCACTGATGTCCGAAAGCGGAGCTCCGGTTCCCATCCAGGTTGCCCCGGCCGTGGAATCGATGGCGAACACGCACTGACCTGCATTCAGGAAGTTGGCAGGATAGCTGGATATTTTGAACGTGGAAAAGGCTCCCGTTCCGGCATGCTCCGCGACCGTTTTGAGAATCTGCGTCGTCTCGTCGTTGAACAGCTCCACGTCCCCTTCTTCCGAAGCATAGCCCGCATTCTTCTGCCGCAGCATCTGAATCATCATGTTATCCGTGGATTTATAGATGATGGGAATCATCACCTTCTGGCCGTTAAGAAGATAGGTTCCGTCTGCATCCTTCTTCGCGGCAGCCTCTGCCACCTCGAACATATAATCCCAGGTCAGGACCTCCGGAAGCTCATAGCCAAGCTTCTCCACAAGATCGCGGTTGATATACACTGCCTCCGTGGAGCGCATAAACGGAACCGCATAATGCTCTTCTCCGATTCTGCATTCCTCCAGAAACTGAGGCACCATCTCCGACAGCTTCGGACCGTCATAACGGATCTCGCTCCCGCCAAGGCCGTACTTCTCATCCTCAAACAGGTCATCCAGCGGAACCACCTCATTTGTCCCCGTCATGTAGGTTGCAATGTGATCCGGATAGGAGATGCAGACATTCGGTGTTGTTCCTGTGGACAGATTCGTAATGACGTCGTTGTAGATTTTCGTGTAATCCGTATACAGCTTCATATTGACGCTGATATTCGGATACAGAGCCTCGAAATCCTGAATGGCCTGATGATAGACTGCCGTCTGGTTCTTGTTCGTATCGTTCTTGGCCCAGAACGTAATGGCAACCGGCTTCGTGTCATCAAAGGACTCCGGTACTGTAAACGCCTGCAGTCCCTGTGAGCCGTGACAGCCGGTCAGCCCCAGGCAGCTCCCTGCCAGAATGGCAGAAAGAAAAACTCCGGTCAGTCTTCTGATTCTCTTTTTTCCTGTTCTCATTCTCATGCTCAGCCCTTAATGCCCCCTTGCGACACGCCTTCCATGATTTTCCGATGGAAGATCAGAAACAGCAGAATCAGGGGAATGGAGATCGCGACCACTGCGGCCATCATCGCGGGGATATTCTCTCGTCCGAAGCCATTCTCCCGAAGCTCCTGAATTCCGTTTGATACCAGAAAATACGAAGCGTCATCGGTAATCAGCCGCGGCCACACATAGGAATTCCAGCATTCTATGATCTTCAGAATGGTAATGGTGACGATCGTCGGCTGGCAGATCGGGATCATCACCTTCCAAAGGTACTTCAGATCCGAGGTTCCATCCACCTTCGCCGCCTTGTACAGCTCCTCCGGAACCTGCTCGAAGTTCTCCTTCAGCAGATAGATATAGAACACAGAGGTCACACTCGGGAGAATGAGGCCCAGATACGTGTTCCGCAGATTCCAGTCTGTGATCGTGACGAAATTCGTGATGATCACAAGCTCATTCGGAATCATCATCAGCGACAGATACAGCGTGAACAGGAGATTTTTCCCGCGAAAGCGAAGTCTTGCAAACGCATAGGCCGCAAGGATGGTGACGGTCAGCATGATTGCCGTGGTTGCCAGTGTGAAAACAATGGAATTCAGGAAATATCTGCCAAGCGGAACCTGCGTAAAGGCATCTGCATAATTCTGCAGCGTGGGATGCGCCGCATACAGCTTCGGAACATATTCCGCATTATAGGAGCTGTAGCTTTTCAGGGAAGTCAGAATCATCCAGTAAAACGGAAACAAAACAACAACAGCCCAGACCGTAAGAAGTGCATACACGACTGCTCTTCCGGCTTTTCTTTCAATACCGGCTTCCCGTCCGGCTTTCTGATGATTGCTCATGAAGCCCCTTCCTCTCTTCCGGTCAGCATAAGATTGATCACGGTAACGGTGAATACAATGGCAAACAACAGCAAGGACGCAGCAGATGCATAGGACGGATACCCGCCGCTTTCTCCGTACAGCATGTCATATACATAGCCAACGATGGTATTCATGCCTGCCGCATTCAGATTCGTTCCAAAGATTGCAACCTCATCACTGTAGGCCTTGAAGGCTCCGATAAAGCCGGTGATCACCAGATAGGTAATCATGGGGGCAATCATGGGAAGTGTGATCTTATAGAAAATCCGGAAGCTTCTCGTTCCGTCCACCTTCGCCGCCTTGTAGTAGTCCGGATTAACGCCCGCCAGTGCGCTGGTCAGGATCAGGATCTTGAAGGGAAGAACGATCCAGACAGTATAGATGCACATCACCAGCATCTTCGCCCAGTAGGGGCCCTCAATAAAATCAATCGGGGTTCCTCCGAAAAAGCGGATCAGAAGATTGATAAAGCCCTCCGAGTACGGAGTCTTTTTGAAAAGAATCATGAAGACAAGGCCAACTGCCAGCGTATTCGTGACATAAGGCAGAAAAAAGATGGTCTGAAACAAATCCTTTAATCGGGAAATGGAATTCAGCCCCAGCGAAATCAAAAGTGCCAGTCCCGTCGAAACCGGAACCGTAATGATGACAATCAGAAAGGTGTTCTTCAGTGCCTGCAGGAAATACGGGTCCCGCAGCACATACCGGAAATTATAAAGTCCGATTCCCCAGTAGGTCTGCGCGGCGGAATTGTAGCCCTCCTCCAGTGAATATACGATGACATCAAAAAGCGGGTATACCATGAAGATACCCAGAAAAATCAGTGAAGGAAGAAGATACAGCCATGGCTTCCACTTACCGGTGTTGTTCATTTCTCTTCCACGGCCTCCTCTGTCTCAGTGCGCCCGCCTCTGCTCAAATCAATGCGTTCTCCGTCTGCAGCATCAAACAGATAAACCTTACCCGGCTTTACGGCAAAGCAAAGCTCCGCTTTCCCGATTTCCATCCGGCTTTCTCCCGGAACAATCGCCCGAAGGGAAGATGCCGTCATTCCCGGATGCTCCATCACCACACTGGTATCTCGTCCCATTACTTCCACCGACTTCAGGCGGCAGTGGAAGGGTCCGTCCTCCTTCAGGATAAAGCCCTCCGGCCGGATCCCGACCATGACCTTCCTGTCTTCTTCACCTGCAGGCCTTCCTTCCGTCTCAAGAATCCGATCCTCGCCCACATAGACGCCGTCCTTACGGAGCTCTCCTTCCAGTACATTGATCGGAGGATTTCCAAGGAACTGTGCCACAAAGAGATTTTCCGGATTGTCATAGATTTCCTGCGGCTTCCCGATCTGCTGCAGAACACCGTTCTTCATGACCACCATACGATCCGAGATGCTCATGGCTTCTTCCTGATCATGCGTTACGAAAACCGTAGTAATTCCGGTCTCCTGCTGAATGCGCCGGATCTCCGCGCGCGTCTGAAGGCGCAGTCTCGCATCCAGATTTGACAGCGGCTCATCGAGAAGAAGGACCTTTGGCATCTTCACCAGCGCCCTGGCAATCGCAACACGCTGCTGCTGTCCGCCGGAAAGCTCCCTCGGTCTGCGGTCCAGATACGGTTCAATCTGTACCAGCTTCGCTGCTTCCTCTACCCTGCGGTTCATCTCCTCCTTGCTCAGACGACTGGCGCCGGTAAGGTTCTGCAGCGGGAACAGAATGTTCTTCCGCACACTAAGATGCGGATACAGCGCATAGCTCTGAAACACCATTCCGACTCCGCGAAGCTCCGGAGGCAGATTCGTGACATCCTCTTCTCCAAAGAAGATTTGCCCTTCCGTAGGCTGCTCCAGCCCGCAGATCATATTCAGGGTTGTACTCTTCCCGCAGCCGGACGGTCCGAGAAGACTGACCAGCTCCCCATCAGGAATCTCAAAGCTGAAGTGATCGACAGCTGTCACTTCTTCCTTTTTATGATCACGGTTCGGAAATCTTTTGGTCAGCTCCTTCAGCACAATTTTCATAATATGTTCTCCCTCGCCGGTTTACAAAACACCCTTCACAAAGATTTCGACTCCGATGGCAATCAGAAGAAGACCGCCGAAAATCGTTGCCTTATCCGCAAGACGTTCCCCGAACTTTTTCCCGAACCTCAGTCCTGCCATACAGAGAACGAAGGTCGTCACTGCAACCAGAAAGGAACAGACTGCTGCCATCATGGTACCATAATCCGAAATGGTAAAGCCAACAGAAAGCGCATCAATGGAGGTTGCAATTCCCTGCACCATCAATGTCCCAAAGCCAAGACCGGCCTCCTGCTGCTTCTGCTGTGCTTCTTCTGCCCCGGTGCTTTTCCCGCTCCGAACGCTCCGGATTCCCTCCGCCAGCATTTTTCCTCCGATCAGGGCCAGAAGAATCAACGCAATCCACGGAATAAATTTCCGGAACGCCTCAAACTGTTCCGCAATGGCATGGACGCAAAACCACCCGATCATCGGCATGGCAAACTGATATCCCGCATACGTCCCCGCCACCCGGCACATTTTGCTGCGCGGCATGTGCGGCTCATTCAATCCATTGGCAATGGAAACCGAAAATGCATCCATGGCAAGTCCGGCGCCAAGCAGGATACTGTTCAGTACAAAAACAACATTCATGCTTTTCTCCTCCGCTTGTCTTATAATCCAAAAACAGGCACAGCCTTTCGGCCATGCCTGCTTGTCAGGAATTGTCGCACTCTTCTCCGGAATTAGTCAATTCTAATTCACGTAATTGTCTTTTCATGCACCCTTTTTCCGGATAATGTCATTGTTCAGTGAAGTAACTCTGCTCTCAAACCAGTCTGCGAGCGGATCGATCACATCCCTGTTGGTGAAGCGAATCATATAATTGGTTCGCTCATAAGGGACAAACACGGCCGCCTGCCGCCCGATCAGGAACATCTGCCACTCCTTATGCACGCGCACGCGCCTGTCATCAAGAAGAAACGTAATCCGGTCCCGGTGCTCATTGATCGTTTCGCGCACCATCTTCATGTCTTCCGGATTGATCCTCAGATCCACTCCTGCCTCATGGATTCTGGAATCCCTGAAGAACTCTTCCATTCCGCTCTGTGTGGTAAACTCTCTTACGTTCAGATTCCGGAAGGTCTGTCCATAGGAAACATATTCATCCTCCTGCATATATTTCCGGACCATTTCATCCGTGGAGCACAGCCATGCGCAGGGACTTGGCGTCAGGAGATAGACAGGCTCTCTTCCGATTGTCAGCCAGTTACGATAGAAAAACTGCATGATCGACAGGTAATCGGTCTCTGTCGATGCAATCTCTTCGGCATCCTTCAGAATATGATCAAAATTATCCCTGTACGCATTGACAATGCCCGGATCCTGCACCTCAGCAATCTGCTTCTCATTGTAGCTGATGAGCAGCATGCCCGTGCCGCCAATGATATAGTACGGAAAAGCGACGGTGTTTAACCCCGTCATGGGCTTTCCCAGAGAATATGCATGGAAGCGGATCGTTTTCCCCTTCAGATGGAAAAACCAGTCCTTGAATTTCGGATACTTGCCCGCTGTGCCTCTCCTGCTGCCCTCTTCCGCAAGCAGCTGAAGAATCTCCGGAGCTTTCTTATCTTCCGGGGTGAAATGCTCCATCGCCTGAAAGACATCCGTCGTTCTCCTGCTGATAGACGGAAGAAAAAGACGAAAGCGCTCTGCTCCTGCAGCCGTTTCGCGTTCCAGAAATGCCGCAATCTGCTGGCCTTCTCTGGTGTGTCTTCCTGCAGCCTCTTCCTCGGAAAGAGAATTGAAAAACTGCTTCACATACTGACGGTTCTGATAGGTCTTCGCGTCTACACGCTCCTCTTCATAGCAGTCAATCAGCTTATCGTAAGTTGCCGCATCCGGATGAATATACTCGCAAATCCGCTCAATCTGGTCCTCCGTGGCAATCCGGTTTCCCCGAAGGATCTGATAAAACGTTGACCGGTCAATGCCGGTTTCTCTGATGACATAATTCTTGGACTCACTGGCCTGGCTTAGCAGGTCAGAAAGCATACTCCCCACACTCACTCGTCAGTACCTCTCAGCAAAATTTCTTTCTCCGTTCTTTATGAGCAATACCAGTTTTTTACCCCCCCCCCGATGATTTTCAAAGAAAATCATCGATTTCACATCTGCAGACAATTGTACCAAGGGAAATGATCAAGTTATTCTAGCATTAAAATGCACGCGTGCGGAGTGGCAAGCACAGCATCGTTATTTGCCACTGCTCACCGGACAACAGCCTTTTTTATCACACAGTTCTCACCCGTTTTTAATATAATTCAAACTATTGATTTCGCTGATTAAGCAAAAAAGGCGAATCAAAGGAAAGCATTTTTCCTCGATTCGCCTTTCTTTTTATGTGTTTTTCAGATTCTTCGATCGTCCTTCACCGCTCTCGCGATGGAAACCGCTGCGTTATAAAACGGGATCAGCGTTGCCTGCGTGGCATGATACAGATCTGATTTGCCGGGCCATACCGTGTTCAGCACCTGATTATTGCGATCCAGCTGGTGGTACCAGGAGCCATGCTCGTGGTCCATCACCTTCTCATCCAGATATTTCATGAACCAGCTGTAGTAATCCGCATAAATCGCTTTGCCGGTCACCTGGTAAAGCGAAGCGGAGGTATTGATGGCCTCTGCCAGCGTCCAGTGCATTCTGTCATGAACCACAGGCTTCCCGTTCCAGTCGGTGGTATAGACAATTCCGGGAGCTCCGTCTGTGTCCCAGGCATCCAGTGCCGCACGGTTAAACAGGTTCTCTGCAGCCTCCACATACGGAGCTGCCTGTTCCGAAACGGCTCCGTCCTCCGCGCAGGGATACATGGACAACGCCCACTGCGTAATCAGTCTTGCCCATTCAATGCCGTGTCCCGGGGTTGCCCCGTAAGGCTTGAACTGATCATCCGGCTTGTCCTTGTTGCATTCAAGATCCGCCGTCCAGTCACTCCTGTAGTGCTCCGGAATTCTCCAGCTGTTGGAGGAGGCCCAGCCGATCACGTGGTCAATGATTCTTCCTGCCCGCACGCGGTAATCTTCCTTTCCGGCCGCGTCCGCAACTGCCAGAAAAGCCTCTACGGTATGCATATTCGCGTTCAGTCCCCGATACGGATCCAGCTCCGTAAATTCTGTATTCCAGGTATCTGCAGAGAGTCCGAGCTCCTCGTTCCAGAAGTACTTATCATATACCGCCGCAGCCTTTTCAAACAGCTCCTTCGCCGCGGGTCTTCCCGCAAGCATTCCACTGGTTGCCGCAAGAATCACAAAGGCATGTGCATAGCACTGCTTCGGTCCCATGGGCTTCCCATCCGCCGTCACAGCCGCATACCAGCCGTCGTGTTCCTTATCATGCAGTTCTCCGAGAAGGCCCTTCAGACCTGCATCTGCAAGCTCTTCGCTTCCCGGGTGTCCCAGAAGCGCTCCAAGGCTGTACACATGTACCATACGCGCAGTAATCCAGGTCTCACGATTCCGATCCTTCCACGGCGTACCGTCATCTCCAAGCCAGTAGGAGCCTCCCTCCGGCGATGGAAACTTATGTCCGAATGCCAGGAGATTCTCCCTTGCCTCCTGCAAAAATGTCCTGTTTTCCTCTGTGCCGATCTGATATTTCCGGTTCATCTTTCTTCTGCCTCCCCTTTGTGCAACGCATTGTATCCCCATGAAATCCCCGCCTCTGCGGGATCACTGTGTCTTTCTCCATTGTTGCACACTTCACCGGAATTTACTATTGTTTAGCTATGTTTAATTTATTTTAATTTCAGGTGGATGATCGCTGCTGTCTCTGCCTTTCCCAGTCTGCAGGCCGCATGGTTTTTCATCACAGGCCATTTTTCCAGATACATTCCTGCGTCCTCCCTCAGCGGGTGAATCACAACGATCAGATCCGCCTTCTGCTCCCTGGCAAGCTCCTTCAACCCGATTTCCCAGGACTGACCGGTATAAAAGCTGTCGGCCACCAGTCGCCCGTCCTGATAGAGCTCCGCAGACTCGCCCTCATAGTGCAGAATCAGAAGTGCCTCCTCCAGCTCTTTTCGAATTCCCTCAACGTGAATCGGAAGAACCAGATCCGTTCCATCTTCCGTTTCCATGGTTCCCGTCAATTCGCAGGAAACCGGATTCGAAACGCTCTCACAGCTGCGGAAGGTATTCGCATCCGCCTGCTCCATTCCGGAAATCCCCTGCTCCGGTGAAGGATAGACCCTGACTTCCGGCGTTTCCGTTGCTTCCGTCCGAAGGAGGCCTGCAATGGTTCCATCCTCTCTCTGGTACAGATCCATCTCCGAAATCACAAGGAGCTCTCTCCCATCCCGGATGATTTTCTGTGCATGCAGTGCTTCCTCTTCAGAAAGAGTAAGGATCGTGACAGGAGAAGCATCTCCGCTCACGCAAAAATCCGGATCCACGCCATTTTTCGTATAGAAGACATAGGTATCCGGCTCTCCCTGTGCATTCCGGAGGATGCACAGCGGAATTGCCCTGGCATGCTCCAGAACGGCATGCTCACCAAGCGGCATCCGGAAGGGATAGAAGAAATAATCCCCATCCTTGATATCCTGTTTGCCGAATTCCGCATACACCTCTCCTCCGTCTGCCCCGAAAGCCTGCAGCACAGTTTCCGGATGCTCCGGCATCGGATAGTGCCGGACATAATTATTCACAAACAGAAAGCCCGCCCCGGTTTTCGGATTGCAGCGGACAGCTGTGCGAAGTTCAGAACGATCCTCCGGCTTCCCGGGGTTTTCCGGCTGAGGGATATACGGCATCTGGGCCAGATCACTTCCGAAATCATGAAGAAACAGCGACAATCTCCGAATTCTCCGATAGCTGTCCGACAGCTGCCCATACTCGCGGATCGGAGCATTGAAGTCGTAGTTTTTCACCGGAAGATCATTCGGATATCCGGTCTCCCGTGACTCCTGCAGCGTTGTCAGCTTCCCCTCCGGATTGGTCCCTCCGTGATACATGTAATATCCGAGAAGATTGCAGCCGCTTCCCAGCTTGACCAGTGTCATTGCCTCGGTATCCCTGCCGGTTGCTACCGGTCTCCGGTGCTTTGTCACCTGCAGCCCTCCTCCAAGCTCTGCAGTGAGGTAAGGAAACTGTTTCATATCAAAGGTAATTCCAACCCCAAGTCCATGATCAGACCCGATGTTGTGATCATTTCTTTCTTCCGTAAACAGATAATTCCCCGAGGGCTCGATTTCCGTCAGCCGCTGATCCCAGGGAGCCTCGCAGTAGCCTCCCATAACAGGGAGCATTCCGCCTGTCACAGCGCCTCCCCAGCCGGTTGCCGTGTAAATCGGGACCTCAAGCCCGGCCTCTTTTGCAAGCTGCTTCAGCATGCGCATGTGTGCTTCCCCTTCCTCTCCGGTTCTTCCGCCCACATGGCCATACTCGTTCTCAATCTGTATCATCGCGACAGGTCCGTCGTCGGACAGCAGAAGTCCCCTGGCCTGCTCTGCGATTTTCCCGTAAAATTCCCGAACAAAACGAAGATATTCCGGATCATTGGTCCTTGTCACCAGCTCTCCTTCTTTCTCCTTTTCCACCAGCCAGTCCGGAAATCCTCCGTTTCGAACCTCTCCGTGTGCCCACGGCCCGATTCTCAGAACGCAGTGAAGGCCGCAATTCTTGATGGTCTGAAGAAACCTCCGAAGATCACGGTCTCCCGAAAAATCCCATTCTCCTTCTACCTCTTCGTGATGAATCCAGATGGTATAGGCCGACACCAGGTCAATTCCGCCGGCTTTCATCTTATACAGCTCTTCCTCCCATCGTCCGCCGGGAACCCGGCTGTAATGAATTTCTCCCATCAGCGGAAACCAGGGAATATTATCCAGTGTCAGGAATTGCGGTGTATAAGACAATTTGGAATTCCTGTTCAGTTGTACTCTCACGTTCTCTCTACCTCATATGACCCTGCTGACTGCAGAGTTTGTTCTGTCTTATCTGTAAATACCTCAATAAAAAGTTTCGCGAAAAATCATCCTGTAATTGTCCAGCGTCCTGCTGTGAACCTCCTCCCCCGCAAGAAGACGGATCAGGGTATCTGCTGCCGCCTCTCCGAGTGCGGCGTCATCAAAGCGTATTGCCGTTACAGAGGGAAACACATTTTCAAGAACACTGCTGTCATAAAAGGAAGCCAGCCGGATGGTCTTCGGAATCTGAATGCCGCGGCTGTGACAGATGGTCAGCACCTTCTCTGCGATCCCGTCATCCATGCAGATCAGCGCATCTGCCCCTTCCTCCAGAACATCCAGAAACGCCGTTTCCACATCCGCCATATCCCAGACGCCCATGTGAATCAGCTTCTCATCCGGTTTTATGCCGGATTTCGCATGGCCTTTTTCGAACCCGCGAAGTCTCGTTCCGGAAATCACGTGATCACAGGGGCCTCCGATCAGAGCCAGTCTCGTTACACCGCTTTGCAGCATCCTCTCTGTCAGATCACAGCAGGCTTTTTCATTCGCATTGTCCACACAGATGACATCCGGATCCAGGCTGCTCCCGATGGCAACAAACGGAATCCCGGATTCCTTCAGATACTGGGCCGGCAGGTCCTCCATCAGCGTTCTTGAGAGAATCATGCCATCCGCCTTTCGGTTCTCCACAATCCTGCGGATTCCGGAAATGTCGCTGTCCTCAAGAATCGAGACGAGAAGGTCATAATGATTCTGCGCGGCAGCACGATTGATGCCAAGAAGACATTTCTGGAAAAACGGAAGCTCGCCTGCATCGGAATCTCCCGGCCAGACCACACCGATGTTGCTGGTCTTCTGCATGGCCAGTCCCTGTGCATACACATTCGGTTTGTAATTGTGTTCATTTATATAGGTAAGGATTCGTTCCGTTGTTGCCTGTGAAATCCTCCCTTTTCCGGAAATTGCCCGAGATACCGTGGTTTTAGATACCCCGAGCGCTTCCGCAATGTCATCAATGGTTAGATTGTCTGCCATTTGTACTTATCCCTTTACCGCGCCGCCGGTTACGCCTTCCACATAGTATTTCTGCAGAGCCATGAACAGAAGGGTTACAGGAATTGCAACAAGAACGCCGCCTGCACAGAATCTTGTGAAATATCCCTGATAGTCATTGGTCCACACCCATCTGGTCATTCCCACTGCTACGTTGTAGCTGCTGTCGTGCCCGAAGGCAACATAAGAAGCAAAGATATAATCACACCAGGGAGCCATAAAGGCCGTCAATGCCGTATAGATGACAATCGGCTTGGAAAGCGGCAGAATCAGCTGATACATAATCTGGAAACGTGTTGCACCGTCAATTCTTGCCGCCTCGTCCAGTGCCTTCGGAATGGTGTCAAAATATCCCTTGCACACATAGTACTGCATGCCGCAGCTGGCAATGGTAACCAGAATCAGCCCCGGAACCGCCCCAGCCTGCGTCAGGCCAAACTGCTTCAGCAGGAAGTACATGCAGATCATGGTGAGGAAGCCCGGGAACATGCCGAGAATCAGCCAGCACCGCATCAGGAACGTTCTTCCGGCAAAGCGCATCCTCGACAGCGCGTAGGCCACACACAGAACAATAATCGTCTGAAGCAGCGAAACACAGAATGCAATGATGACCGTATTGCGATACCAGAGCAGATAGTTTGTCTCTCCGGAGAACAGGAAGCGGTAGTTGTCCAGGGAAAACTGTTTGGGAATGATGTAGCTCACCACTCCGCCGTATTCCGTTGCATAGGAACGGAAGCTCTGCATCAGAATTCCGAAAAAAGGAAACAGCCAGATGATGCTCATCAGAATCAATACGATATAGGCCGCAATGTTTCCGGCTCTTCTTCTGGCCTTCATGGACGATGCTTTCTTCTCTTTCGTATTCATTACTGGAAGCCCTCCTCATCCTTAACCGACGGAAGCATGTTGTAAACCGTCAGTGAAATCACTGCCGTCACCACGAATACCATAATTCCGATGACTGCCGCCATCTTGTAATTCGTATCTGTGACGGTCATTTTGTAAAGCCAGGTTACAAGAAGATCCGTGGAGCCCGCATTTCCGGTCAGCTTCGTCGAAAGCGGTTTTCCCTGCGTCAGCAGATAGATGACGTTGAAGTTATTCAGGTTTCCGGTAAACTGCGTAAGAAGGAACGGCCCTGTTACAAACAGCATGTACGGAAGAGTAATGTGAAAGAACATCTGTACCGAATTTGCGCCGTCAATTCTGGCACTTTCATACAGATCCTCCGGAATATTCATCAGAAGGCCGGTTGCAATCAGCATCAGATACGGGATTCCGATCCAGATATTGACCACGATGATCATAACCCTTGCCAGAGAAGGATTGGTCCAGAAGGGGATCGGACTGGAAACCAGGTGATGAGACATCAGGAAGCCATTGACGAATCCATCCACGGCAAACAGCTTGGTAATATACAGAAGAGATACAAACTGCGGAACCGCAATGGTCAGCACCAGAATGGTTCTCCACAGCTTCTTAAAGCGGATTCCCTTCTTGTTGATCAGCATAGCCACTGCCAGACCGAGGAAGTAATCAATAAAGGTTGCAAAGAACGCCCAGACAAGAGTCCAGCTCAAAACCGTCAGAAAGGTAGTTCCGAAACCGGAAGAGCCAAAGCTGAACAGATTTTTGAAATTCTCCAGTCCCACCCAGGTAAACAGGTTCGTCGGAGACTGATGCTCCTTGTCATAGTTTGTGAAGGCAACACAGACCATGAAAATAATCGGAAGAACCGTGAATATGAAAATTCCAAGCGTCGGAAGTGCCAGAAGCGTTTTGTCAAAATGCTCATCCAGCAAAGAGTGAAGTGCCTGACGGTTCGTAGGAAGAGCTTTTCCTTCCTTCAGCCGAAGCTCCTCGATCCTGTTCTCACGGACATTCATTCTCCAGACAAAGAGAAAGGCCGCAATCAGAATGATGGTCAGAATTCCGAAGAGCAGGATCAGAAAGCTGTTGTCTCCGTACACGGTCTTGCGGCGGATTTTCTGTGTCGCTACCGTTCCAAGCGTCGTAATCTTGCTTACATACTGCCAGCCGAACAGAATCAGGTAGAGGAAGAACAGAATTTCCGCAGCCAGAAATGCAAGTCCCTTGACCACCTGACCGCGAAGGATCGGCCCGAAGCCCATCACCACATAGGAAATTCTGGTTTTCCAGTCTCCGTTTGCAAATGTCGTCCCGATTTCACGAAAATTCTCTCCGAGTGCCGGGAAGAACGCAGCCGCCGGATTTTTCTTCGATTCCGCGGCCTGTTTTGTTTTACTCATTGTGTCTCCCTCCGATTTCCGAATCATATGCTCTCATTTCCCCTGGGGATGAGATGAGCCGGCAGGAACAACTCCGCCGGCCCATCCTTACGCGGATCACGCTCCGCTGTACTGCTCGTACTGATTATTTTGCATAGGAGATGCAGGTATCCTGGAAGGTCTGCAGCGCTGCCATCAGGTCCTCATCGCTGGACTTCTCATTCAGTGTTCCGGTGATGACATCATCGCCAAGGCCGGTTGCCAGTGTCCAGTAATCTCCGGGATACTGACCCTGCGGCTTGTTTCTGAGGAGCTGCTCATTCAGTGCACTCAGAGCCTCGTCTGCCTGAACCTCATCCGACTGCTGTGCTTCCAGATTGGACGGTCCCCAGCCGATTGCCTCGTAGCGTGCAAGCTGTACTTCTCCGCTGGACAGATATGCTGCAAGAGCATCGCAGACGGCGAGCTTGTTCTCATCCTCCTGCGGCTTTACGCCGAGAAGCTTGTAGCCGGAGAAGCCGGACATCTGATAGGTCTTTCCATCCGATCCCTGGAAGGACGGCAGCGGAGCGCAGCCATAGTTGTCACCGAATACTTCCTTCACGGTTGCAGCATCCCAGGTTCCGTCAACAATGGCGCCAATCGTGGTTGCCTCACCGGCAGCAGAGCCGTTTACAAAAGCGGAAGAGCTGCTCAGACGAATCATTTCCTTCAGAGCTACCAGACCCTGGTCAGAAGCGTAATTTACGTTTGCACTGGTGAAGTTTCCGGCATCATCGGTTTCATAGGAAAGGTCGCAGCCTGTGCCGAAGAAGAACGCGGTCTGATACCAGCCGGAGTTGATTTCCATATAGATATTCTTTCCTGCCTTTTCGCAGTCCGCAATGATCGCATCAAGATCCGTAGGGTCGGTGACAACGCTCTTATCATAGTACATGAAATAACCATTGTCCGAAGTCAGCGGATATGCATACAGAGTGGATCCAACGGTTGCCGCACCGACAGCGCCCTCGTCATTGTCTGCCTCTACCGCAGCAACGTTCTCGGGGGCAACCTCCTCCAGAGCACCTGCTGCCACAAGACGAGCAATCTGATCCTGTGCAAAGGTATAGACATCGCCGCCTGCTTCCACGTCTGTGATGACATTGGAAGCAGCATCTCCCTCACCGACTGCCTCTACCGTAAAGGTTGCATTTGCAACGCCTGGGTTTGCTTCCTGGAACTTCGCAATCTGTTCCTGCGTGAAGCTCACTGCATTATCCGCAACCCATACCTTAATGTCTCCGTCATAATCAAGCTCTGCAGGAGCTGCATCCTCTGCTTCCGCAGAATCTTCTGCTGCATCCGCCTCTTCCGTGGTGTCCTCTGCAGTATCTTCTGCCGCATCCGAAGCTGCCGGTGCGGAAGAATTTCCGCATCCTGCGAGCATTGCGGAAGCAAGCGCGCCTGCCATCAGTACAGAAACAATCCTCTTTTTCATTTGACCCTCCTAGATGTTCGCTGTTCAAACAGCTGTGATGACCGACCATTCGGTCTTCCGAAACAATTGGTGCATTGTGATGTGTTTTCATCATTGCGCAACCGATTGCTCATGTCGTGTTTTACTATAGTCTTCAAGCGCATTGTTGTCAACATGACATACTATCCAATATGGTGTCGATACTTTTTAGCATTATTACCATATTTCGATCATCTCCGATCCTGAAAAGGACATAAAAAATCCCGGAGCAAGATCCTTCTTGTCCCGGGTATGTCCCGACATGATTCAATATACGCTGCCGTCCTGGCCTTCTGTATACTGCGCAAACAGCTCTGCCAGTCGTCCGATCATTTCATTTCCGCCCGCCTGATAGGAGTACACAGACAGCACAAACGGCGTGTCCGCAAAAACAATCCCCGCATTGTGGTTATATCCATCCCGCAGCCCGTATTTCTGCGCAATGGTAACTCCCGGGAGATAGGTCCGAAAGTACTCCCCCGGCTGCGCAGCCTCCAGATAACGCAGCGCATCCGGATACTCATTCTGATGCTGGTACAGATAGGCCGCACAGTCCATCATCATTCTTGCACAGAAATAATTGTGATGATAATAGCTGTTGTCAATCTCCGCATCGGTAAGTGTGAAGTATTTTCTCATATTCTGCTTCACAACATCATAGCTGCCCAGATTGTCCATCATGGCTTCCGACAGATCATTATTCGAGAATTCCAGGCTCTGATGATGACATTCCGACAGCGGTGTCTGTGTCCCGGGAAGGATGGTATCCCCGGTAATCTGACCGGAAGCCTCCATGTCATAATAAAGAAGATTCAAAGGGAACTTATAGGTACTGCAGGCATCCCATTGCTTCAGCTCGTTGTAATAGAACACCTCTCCCGTTACAAGGTTCTGGTAGGCCACTGCGAAATTCCCGCTGTTTAACCCTCTGTCCTTCATAAACGCAGATACCAGCTCCTTCGCCCTTTCCGTTCCGGTCATGCTCCCGTCAATTCCGGAAACCTCCGAGACCTGGACTTCAGCGTCCTCTTCCAGCTCCCCGGAAAGCACGGCACCATTTTCTTCCTGCTCTTCTGCTTTCTCCGTTCCGGCCTCGGTATCGCTTTCTGTCAGCTTCTCCGTTTCCGGAATTGTCTCCCAGGAGGAAACGGTTTCCGTTTCCTCCGATTCTCCCTGGAAAGAAACGGCTGCACCGCAGCCTGTCAGTCCCAGAAGAAGCAGCAGAATCCCTGCTGCCACAATCGGTCTCTTTCCTGTCATTCTGTCTCCGAATTCACGATGTTGCGGATTTCTCTGGTCAACCGGTCTGTACCATAGTCCTTTTTATTCATCATAAGAAGGATCGTCTGATGCACCTGCGGATCGTTGGCAAAATACACGCCAAGCCAGCCGTCCCATCCGTATTCTCCCTTATGTCCGATGGTCACTGCCTGATCCGGATCCACCATGACACGGTTCAGATTGGCATAGGTGTGTCCGGCAAGTCCTCCCCAGGAATCAAAGCCCTTCTGCTGCCAGGAGCTCAGCTTCCCGGATGAGAAGAAGCGTACGGTTCCCGGACGAAGAACCTGTTTCCCATTCTCTGCCTTTCCATGATTCATCAGCATTCCCGTAAACTTCCGATAATCATCCAGTGTCGAGAACAAGCCGGCACCGCCCGATTCGAAAGGATTGGCTCCGCCGTCATTGCGAATTGCAAGATGATTCCCCGTGTAGGGAACGAGCTCTTCCCCCGGCTGATCCTCACGGTTCATATATGCCGTCACCAGGCGGCTCTTCTTTTCCTCCGGAATATAAAATGCCGTATCCTCCATCCCGACCGGATCCAGAATGCTCTCCTTCAGATACTCGCCAAAGCTCATTCCGGTGATTTTCTCGATGACTGCACCCAGGATATCTGCGGAAACACTGTAGTTCCAGCTGCTGCCAGGCGCAAACAAAAGCGCACATTCGCCGATTCTCTCCGCAAACTCCTGCGTAGTCATGGCATTGTCTGTTCCGAGACGCCGGATGGCATCCTCATAAATCGCACCGGTTTCCTTCCCGGGGCGGGTCACGTCATCCGGATATACAAGGCCGGATGTCATGTTCAGAAGATCACGGACGCGCATCGGTGAATCTGCAGACACCGGACGAAGAGCTCCTCCCGGCGTCATATAGTACTGCTTCCGGTAAGTCGGCAGATAGCGGAATACCGGATCCTGCAGATCCACATAGCCATCCTCAATCAGCTTCATCGCCGCAGCTGCCGTCACCGGCTTTGACATCGAATACATCCGGTACATGCTGTCTCTCGCAATCGGTTTTCCCGCCTCGCGGTCTGCATATCCGCTCTCCAGATACAGCTTCTCCTCCCCGTTCCGAATGAGGCAGAAGGTACATCCTGCCACCTCGTTTTCGTCTACTGCACGGTCCATACAATTCTGCAAAACTTCTTTGATTTCTGTCACTGACATATTCCCCTCCCGTTTCCACAGTCTCCTGCGATCATCGTCTTTTGTTCTTCCTTCTCCCCTGTACACGCGGAAAACAGATCCGCCATCATTGCATCCCCTTCAGAAAGTGCTATGATAGGTACGGTTTGAAAGCTGTCTGTTCCTATTATATGCAGGATTCTTCCAACATGGAAGAAACAGCTCGTTTTACTTTTTTCTTACAAAAGGGGAGAGAGGAATACTATGGATTCTTTGGAATTGTGCAGAGAGCTCGCCATCATCATTGTGGCGGCTAAGTTTTTCGGCCTGGTCGCACGCAAGCTTCGTGCGCCGCAGGTAGCCGGTGAGATTGTCGCAGGTCTCCTGATTGGTCCCAGCGTCCTGAACCTGGTGCAGTCTTCCGACTTTATGTCGGCACTTGCAGAAATCGGCGTCATTCTTCTGATGTTCTCCGCAGGACTCGGAACCAACCTTCAGGATCTGAAGCGAACCGGCGCGAGAGCCTTCCTGATTGCCTGTGCAGGCGTGTTTATCCCGCTGATCTGCGGTGCCATCCTGTATATGAGCTTTTACGGCTTTGCCTCTGTTGGAACAGAAGAATTCTACAAGGCAATCTTTATCGGTACAATTCTTACGGCAACCAGTGTCAGCATCACGGTACAGGCACTGAAGGAATTAGGAAAGCTGAATGGCGAAGTGGGACAGACCATTCTTTCCGCTGCCATCATCGATGATGTCATCGGTATTCTTGTTCTGACCATTGTCATCGGCTTCAAGGATCCCTCCACCAATTTCGGAAAGGTCCTGATGGATACGGGGCTGTTCTTCGTTTTCGCCGTTGGTGCCGGCATCCTGATCAACAAGGTCTTTCAGTGGGTGGACACCCGCTGGCCGCACACGCAGCGAATCCCGATTCTTGCACTGGCACTGGCATTCTCATTTTCTTATATTGCGGAGCACTTCTTCGGCGTTGCAGACATCACCGGTGCCTACTGTGCCGGTGTTATTCTCTGCACCCTTGGGGATTCCTCCTACATCAACCGCAAGACAGACATCCAGTCCTACATGCTGTTTGGGCCGATCTTCTTCGCCTCCATCGGACTGCAGACCAATATCCGCGAGCTGAATACAACAATTCTCGTATTCTCCGTATTCTTTGTTCTTGTCGGTATGCTCTCCAAGATTATCGGCTGCGCCGGCATGTCCAAGCTCCTGCATTTCTCCAACAACGATGCATTGAAGATCGGCTGCGGCATGATGACACGCGGCGAGGTTGCTCTGATCGTTGCACAGCGTGGATTAAAGATCGGTCTTCTTCATGAAACCTTCTTCACAGCCGTCATTCTTCTGATTATTGTAAGCTCCATCATTACTCCGATCATTCTGAAGGTACTGTACGCCAGGGATCCTGTGGACGATCCGCTTCCCGGTGAAACAGCATAAAACCTTGTTCCTGATCGGCCGGACATGGACGTATCGAATGCTCCGCCGGATTCACCAGAAGAGAAAAAAGCAGGCGTCAGCGATTTCTTTTCGCTGACGCCTGCTTTTTCTTTTTCCATATTCTGCAGATTACGCTTCCGCATTTTCAAACGCGTCCGGAATATCCGGAATCAGCTCCACATAAATCTGCTCAAATTCTCCGCGCAGCTCTTCGCGGATTTTTCCCCGAATGGCCGCCCAGTGACGAACATCAATCATTCCGGTCACAACATCAGGACTGACGTATACCTCAATCCACACCTTTCTTCCGGTCTGAATCACATCCAGAAACGAGCAGCTGCAAGGATATTCCTTCATCACTCCGTCCACCGCGTTTCGAATCGTGGTCATGGACGCTTCATCCGGAGCAAACAATACCAGCTCACGAAAACCGTGAAAAATCGATGTCACAGGCTCGCGAATCAGAACGCAGGCCATGATAATCGCAACCGCAGAATCCAGATACGGAACAATCACCTCTGCCGGCGTATTCTTCAGAATCAGCTGTGAAAAGAATGCAAGTGCAACACCCATACTGCTGACAGCATCCTGCTTCCACAGATAGACCTCCGCCTCGATCGTCGGAGAATTAAACCTTCTGGAAAGATACTTCAGTGCCAGCAAAACCAGAAGACACAGAAAACCAATCAGCATCTCGTACACAGCAACGCCGTTGAAATCTACCGTGTGGCCGCCTTCCAGTATAACTCCTATATTCGCGCCGATCATGGAAATGATGACGAACAGAAGAATCCCGTATTTCACAATCAGAAAGACCGATTCAAGCTGTGAATATCCATACGGATGCTTCTCTGTGACCGGCTTGTACAAAAGCGGTACCAGAACGAGAAAGGGTCCCAGCAGAATCAGATCCGCAATGTCGAAGATTCCATCCATCAGAATCGAATAGGAATGAAATACGACTGCCATTGCGACTTCGGTAATGGTAAAAAACGTACTGCACAGAAACGAAAATCGAAGAATTCTCTCTTCCTGCTGTTCCCTGCTTGTAATCGTGCGCTGCTGCGCCGGCATATTATCTCCTCTTTTCCGAATAAATTCTAGGTACCCGCTTGCCAAGGTCACAGGCAAATTCATAGTTGAATCTTCCTGAAATCCTTCCAAGCTCCTCCAGTGTAATCGTTTCCGTTCCGTCCGTACCGATCAGAGTCACCGGATCGCCCTCCCGGACGTCCGGAAGCCCGGTCACATCCACCATAAACTGATCCATACAGACTCTTCCAAGGATCGGAGCTCTCTTTCCGCGAATCAGAACCTCGCCCTTGTTCGAGAGCCCTCTTGCATAACCATCGCCGTATCCAACCGGAATGGTTGCGATTCTGGTTTCCTTTTCGGTGACAAACGTTCCGCCATAACTTACTGCGGTTCCCGCAGGAACCGTCTTGACATATACAACATGAGAATGGAGCGAAAGGAGCGGCCGCAGCGGCACGATATCCTTCGGCACTTCCTCGGACGGCCACAGCCCGTACAGCGTAATTCCGGCACGGACCATATCCAGGTTGGCCTCCGGAAAGCGAATCAGCCCGGCGCTGTTGGAGCAATGCTGAACCGGAATTCGATATCCCAGCTCCTTCTCGATGCGCCCGCAGAACTCCGTAAACTCTCTGATCTGCCGGAAGGTATTCTCCGGAGCCGTTTCATCTGCCTTGGAGAAATGCGTAAAGATGCCTTCTACCTCAATTCCTTCTGTTTCCAACGCCTTCTTTACAAAGGAAAGCCCGCTGTCATCCGGCCGGATTCCGATTCTTGCCATCGCCGTATCCACCGCGATGTGTACCTTGATCCGCTTGCCGGCCTTTCCTGCAGCAAGAGAGAGCTCCTCCAGCATATCCTCCCGGAAGCAGGCGGGCCGGATTTCCTTCTGCGCCAGCCCTTCATAACAGTACGGAAAAACATAACCGAGAATCAGAATCGGTTTCTTTATGCCGCCGTCCCGAAGCTCACAAGCCTCCTCGTACGTTGCTACCGCATAACCCCAGAGATAATCAAGAGGCTCCAGCTTCTCTGCGATTCGAAGTGCACCGTGTCCGTACCCATCCGTCTTGATGACTGCCGCCATCTTTGTGCCGGGCTTCAGATTCTGATGCATTCTTTCCATATTATACAGGGCGGCGTCCAGATCGACCTCCGCCCATACTCTGTCGTAATGCTCTGCTTCTGTAAAGCTCATATTTTCCGTCTTTCTTCAAAATCACTGCCGAAAGCGGCCTATCTGTATGCCATTATACCGCAAATAGCCGTTTTAATTTCCCCCTGATACACATTTTATCAGAGCTGTCAGGATTTCGGCCTCTTCTCCATGGGAATATCCGTCCACATGCGCAATTCTTTCGTGCGTCACCCCGTCCACGCTGCCGATTTCAACCATCTTTTCAATAAACTTCATGGTTTTCCGATCCACCGGCTCTTCATCGATCACCGAGTAAATCTTCCTTCCTGTCAGCAGCTGAAGAGCCGCTGCGATTCCATAGGCCCCCCAGTTGGAGACGCTGGCTGTTACAAGAAGATCCGTCCGCACCTTGCAGGGAACCAGGGACAGCTCCTTTTCAATGACATCCGCAAGATTTCCCATGCCGATTTCATTCCCGCCGTCACCAACGCCGATGGTTGGAATCCGCTTTCCGTCCTCCTCTGCATCCGGTCCAAACAGCTCGAAGATACGATCCACCGGTGCGGTATGCTCACGGATGCTGATTCCACGCATGTTTGCATAATCATTTTCCGTGTTCTTTCCGCAGCGCTCGATGGAAATCATGCCGACCGGCTGATACTTCTTTACCACAGCATTGCATGCGTCATCATCTGCATCCATCGGCAGGTATTCGGTTTCAATCCCCTCCGGTTCAAAGAAGCCCTTACAGAAGGAATCCGTTACAATAACCGGATGGTAGTCAAGCGCCGCGAGAGCTTTTGCACATACCATGGTGCCTGCAGGTCCGTCGGTCTCTGCATAGCCCGCCACATAAAAGCCGGTTGTGAGAAGAACCGTTCCCTTCTCCCAGGACAGAATCTCTCTTGCCGCACTCTCACAAAGCCCGCTCTTCTGATGCTCTCTCAGAATGTGCATTCCGCGCTGTGTATGTCTGAGAACAATTTCGTCGATCTTCTCATACTCATTCATTTTATTCACCTCTTCCATCTCTTCCGCTTTTTCCTGTCTGTTCTCTTTCTCAGGACGGAATCAGGCAAGAATCTCCTTCATCGAAACAACCGTGACACCCTCGGCTTCCAGAGCCGCACGAATTTTCTGTGAGAACAGAACCGCCTTCGGATTGTCTCCGTGCAGACAGATGGAGTCCGGTATCACCTCAATTTCTTTCCCGGTAATTGCAGTGACCTTATGGTCTCTGACCATGGAGATTACCCGCCGGATGGCCTCTTCTTCATCTGTGATCACCGCTCCCTCTTTCGAGCGGGCAACCAGAGAGCCATCCTCCTCATAAGCGCGATCCGCAAATACTTCCTTTGCGTACGGAAGTCCTGCTCTTTTTGCTGCTTCGATCAGCTGAGAGCCGGAAAGCCCCAGCAGAATCAAGGTCGGATCCACCGACTTGATTCCCTCACAGATGGCATCTGCCATCACAGGGTCCTTTCCTGCCATGTTGTACATGGCACCGTGAGGTTTGACATGCTGAAGCGGAACACCTGCTGCCGTACAGAACGCCTTCAGCGCACCAACCTGATACATGATCATGGCCTTCAGCTCTTCTGCAGATACCTTCATATTCCGACGGCCGAAGCCAACCAGATCCGGAAAGCCCGGGTGCGCACCGACTGCCACGCCGGCCGCTTTGCAGGCGGCCACTGTTTTCTCCATTACCACCGGATCCGACGCATGGAAGCCGCAGGCAACATTGGCAGAAGTAATGTGGGAAACCACTTCTGCATCCATTCCGATCTTATAGTTGCCAAAGCTCTCTCCCATATCGCAGTTCAAATCTATTTTCATAGCATCCTCTTTTCTTTTACATCTTCAGTACTTCAGATTTACGTTCTTCACATCGGTAATGAACATATGTCCCGGCGCATGTGTGATCACATAATCCGGCTTCGACTGCATGATCACGTTCTGCGGTGTTACCCCACACGGCCAGAAGACGGGAACCTCCCCTTCCCGGATTGTCACCCGGTCGCCGTAATCCGGATGATCCAGATCTGCAATTCCAATATGAGACGGATCTCCGATATGGATCGGCGCACCGTGAACCTTCGGCATGGCACCGGTAAGCAGAACCGCCTTCGGAACCAGCTCATATGGAATCGGCCGCATGGAAACCACCATATTTCCATGAAAAATACCTGCAGACCTGCAGGGAATGTTCGTATTATACATCGGAACATTGCAGCCTTCCTCGATCTGCCTCACCGGAACATCCGCAGCAAGAAGATCACCTTCAAAGGAAAAACTGCAGCCGATCAGGAAGCTGACAAGATCATCTCTCCAGTAAGGAGATGCATCCTCCACCTCTCTGGTCAGAATTCCCTTTTCATAAATGCGGTAGCACGGAATGTCCGTTGCTATGTCCGCATTGTCCGCAATTTCATGAAGCTGTCTGCTTCCGGTATCGCTCACCTCCAGAAGAGGGCAGGCTCTCGGATTTCGCTGTGCAAACAGCAGAAAATCATAAGCGATTTCGCGAGGCAGCGCCACCAGGTTTGCCTGCGCATAGCCCTGACACATTCCGGAAGTCTGTCCGCTTATTTCTCCGCTTCGAATTTTTGCTCTCACCTCTGAGGGCAGCATTGTTGTATAGTCCATATTCTCTCCTCGTATTTTTCATAATCAGAAAAGAAAGATTCCACCGGCTGATGCCGGAGGAATCTTTCCATCTTGTCTGAACCTCGGCTCAGCTTAGTTGGTTGCCTCTTCGAATTCCTCATACAGATGACTGTGAAGATCCTCCAGCATTTCCGGAGCCTTTCCTCCGACCGGCTGACCGTCCAGCGTATTGCAGTGCATGCAGAGCTTGCTGGAGCTGGTAACAAGAATCTCATCCGCCTTCCGCAGAGTATCCAGATCGTACGGTGTCTCACTGACCGCATAGCCAAGCTTCTTGCACATGCGGATCAGGTGAGCTCTTGCAATACCGGGAAGAATCAGCTCATCGGTCGGTGCGGTAAAAAGCTTGCCGTCCTTGATGATGTGTACGTTGCTGTGTGCACATTCTGTAACACGATTGTTCATGTTCTTGCGGTACAGAATCGTTTCCACACAGTCTGCTTCCTTTGCGTGCTCTGCTGCCACACAGGAAGGAATCAGATTCAGTGTCTTGATATTGCAGTGATAGAAACGGGTATCCGGCTCTGTGATACAGCGGATCGGAGCCTTTCCATCTCCGATTTCAGCAGGGGTGAGCATCACCCACAGGTTTGCCGGGCCTTCCGGATATACATGATTGCGCAGTCCGCTTCCTCTTGTTACCTGATAGTAAACAAACAGATTTCCGGTATCCATCTTTCTGACCAGATCATTCAGAAGAGCCTTCAGCTCATCCTTGCTGACCGGAATCTTAATGTCCAGGAGAGCTGCGCTGTTAAAGAAACGATCCACGTGCTCATCCATTGCAAAAATGTGATAATTCCGGCACGGACCTGCATCATAAACACCATCTCCGAACCAGTGTACACGATCGGTCATCGGAATGGACATATTCTCGATCTCATCATATTTTCCGTTATAATATCCAAGTGTCTTCATTTTCGCTCTCCTTCTGCCTTGTACAAAAAAACGCCAGACGGAATCCCTTTCCATCCGGCGTCCTTGCCTCGTTACAAAACTAAACTCATTATAATTCTACGTTTCTTCCTGTCAACCACCCATTTTCAAAAATACTTCAAAGCTTCCGTGGATGTTAACCGATCAGTTTCAGCGAACCCCGCCATGACGGTAGTAGTAATTGTACTTCTGGAACCTGTATCGCCTTCTCCCGCCGGTTCCGGACGATCCACCTGTTCTCGCTGTCAGTGCAAGGGGCTTTGATCTCCTGCGCTCCTCCGGATGAAGGTACAGATACTGCGCTTCTGCCACTGAAATTCTGCAGAATTTTACCCGATCCTCCGGCCGCAGCTGCGCAAGCTTCGGAAGATCAAAGGAGCAGACCGTTCCGATCTTCGCATACCCTCCGGTTGTCTGATGATCTGCCATCATTACAATTGGCATTCCGCTTTTGGTAATCTGAATGGATCCGAAGGCGATTCCGTCGGAAACAATGTCTGTCCCGTGCAGACTCTCCACCGGTGCTCCGTTCAGTCGGATTCCCATACGGTCACTTTCTGCGGATACCGTATAGCTTTCCCGGAAAAACTGATCCCGCGCTTCCCCGGAAAACCAGTCTGCCTGCGGTCCTTCCACAACGCGTACCTCCACGGAGCGTTCGTACTTTACAGGTCTTTCTTTCGGAATGCGTGCGTTTTCTGTCTCCGCGTGTTCTCCTGTTTCCGTTTTTCCCGTCTCCAGAACATCCCCCGCCTTCAGCGCACGTCCCCGGAGTCCTCCAAGGCAACACTTTACATCCGTAGATCTGCTTCCCATGACGGACGGGACATCGATTCCTCCGGATACCGCCAGATAGGCGCGGCATCCATTCTGCGCCATCCCCATTGAAAGCCTTTGTCCGTTTCGAACCGGAATCCGTACGTATCTTTCTGCGGGCATGTCATCAAGCCTTGCCTTCATGTCCGCTCCCGTCAGAACGATCATGCCGTCTCCATCAAAAACTGCGGTCATTCCCATCAGTGTCATTTCCAGTACAGCAGCATTTTCCGGATTCCCGGCAATCCGGTTTGCAGCCAGAAAGCTGTCCATATCCATTGCACCGGCAGTCCGGACGCCATATTCCATATATCCGTATCTTCCCTGATCCTGAACGGTAGTCAGAACCCCGGGCATTTCCACCATTATTTTCATTGCGGTTCCTCTCTCAGAAGCCTGTTCCCTGTCTTTTGCAGTGCCTTTTCTGTCTGTATCCCTGCTACTCACGGATTACTTCTGTGTGATAGGTACCTTTCCTGACATCCTCTTCGAGTTCCCGATACTCCTGCTCCGAAATCGGAAGAAAACGAATATATTCTCCTGCGCTGCACAAAATCGGCTTTTCTGCAGCCGGATCATAAAACTTCACCGGTGTAGATCCGACGAGGCGCCAGCCTCCGGGAGAGGCAATCGGATAAACCCCCGTCTGACTGCCCCCGATTCCGACACTTCCTGCAGGAATTGCAACTCTCGGAACATCCAGTCTTGGTGCCGCAATTCTCTCATCCATTCCTCCAAGATACACGAAGCCGGGCAGAAATCCGAGCATATAAATCTTATAATCTGTCCCGGAATGAATGGTTATGATTTCCTTCTCCGAAAGACCCGTCAAAGCCTCCATGCCCTTGAGATCTTCTCCGTATGCTCCTCCATAGCAGCAGGGAATCAGACGAACCAGCTTTTCCTTTGTCGTTGAAATTTCCCGGTTCCCTTCTGCCCCGGCCTTCTCAATTCTTCCGGAAAGCTGCTCATACGTCAGCTGCGCTGGGTCATAGCGCACAAGAAGTGCGCGATATGTCGGAAGAAGCTCCAGAATTCCGGGAATACACGCCTTCTGCAGGCTCTGCTGCAGACACATGACCTGATCGTTGACTTCCTCCGAAATTACATTTCCAAAATCAACGGATAATGACATTTCTCCTACCGGATAGATTTTCATTGGTTCCTTTCCTGCCGTATCCTTCTGGCGGCATCACCTCTTCATCCATCTGCATGTGCTGCAATATTTCTTCCGGACAGTATACACCACATTACTGTGCTGTGCTACCTCGTTAAAGAATTTTGAAATTCAATTTTCCCCTGCATCCAGATGACACCGCGGAATCTCCGCCCGACAGCCGGTTCTCCATAAAGATCCTTCTGATTAATTGCAATATCCATACACAACCCGTTGCAATTCACGGTAAGGACATAAATATCTTCCTGTGTTTCCCGGTTCTTTCGAAGATTTACCTTCCCGATTTCCCCTAATACGGTGTACAGCTCACACTCTGCTCCGTACGGCATCAGATAGTAATCCACAATCGAATACACATCTTCATACTGGAGGTGAGAAACCGCATTTGCATACAAATCGACTTCCTGCATCGTGAGCTTCTTTGCTGCAAGATCATCCCCGTTTTTTGCAGCATTCATCCATTGAATTCTCTGTTCTTCATAATCAGCCTTTCTCCTCAGATCCGCATCGGTCTTGCAGATTGGAAGAAGAATGGTTCCCTCCAGAGAAAGTGCTGTCAGAGAAACTGCTGCTCCTTTTAACGGTTCAAAGCTTGTATGCACATTCTTCCGATATTCGATGGCATTCCGAACCCGGAAAATCAAGGTCACCCCAACCCGCAGATCATCGCAGATTCCCGCAAAGGAGTCGTTGTCCACGCGTGATTCCACGGACAGTTCTTCCGCGGTACTGATTTGCCCGGAATTCACATACGGATAGAGATATTCTGTATAAAACTGATCACCCTCATCGAACCGTCCGCATACTGCAATCCCAAAGTCCTCTCCCAATTCAATATCAAACTGAGCCAGCAGCGCATTTTCGTCATGATCATCCGTTGTATAAGCGCGGTGCGAGGGATTTGAAATTCCTCTCTCTATCAATCTGCTGATTTCATCACGTTTCGGCGGCTTTGAGAAACCGATCGCACGCATGTATTTGTTCACTCTGCTACTCACTCCTGTCATTTTCAAAAAATCCTCACCCAAAGCAGTCACTTCAGGTGAGGATCATTCTAAACACTTCTTACATTGTTGTCAAAAGCATGACAAACGCCATAATATCAGCAGATAAATCAATCGTGCAGAGGAGTCAGCACGGTCTTTCCGCCCATATACATCTGCAGCGGCTTCGGGATGGAAACCGAGCCATCCTCATGCAGATTGTTCTCAAGAAAAGCAATCAGCATTCTCGGAGTTGCCACACAGGTGTTGTTCAGGGTATGTGCCAGATACAGCTTTCCATCCGCACCCTTGATGCGAATGCGGAGACGTCTTGCCTGTGCATCACCCAGATTCGAGCAGGATCCAACCTCAAAATACTTCTTCTGACGAGGAGACCATGCTTCCACATCACATGACTTTACCTTCAGATCTGCAAGATCTCCGGAGCAACACTCCAGCTGACGAACCGGAATGTCCATGCTACGGAAGAAATCTACTGTATTCTTCCAGAGCTTCTCATACCACATCATCGAATCCTCCGGCTTGCAGACAACAATCATCTCCTGCTTCTCAAACTGATGAATGCGGTATACACCTCTCTCCTCGATTCCGTGTGCTCCTTTTTCCTTGCGGAAGCACGGAGAATAAGAGGTTAAGGTCTTCGGGAGTGTCTCCTCCGGAATAATCTGATCAATAAAGGAGCCGATCATGGAATGCTCGGAGGTTCCGATCAGGTACAGATCCTCTCCCTCGATCTTATACATCATAGCATCCATTTCCGCGAAGCTCATAACACCGTCTACGACTGCGGAGCGGATCATGAACGGAGGAACATAATAGGTGAATCCGCGATCGATCATGAAATCTCTTGCGTAGGAGAGGATTGCGGAATGCAGCCTTGCAATGTCACCCTTCAGATAATAGAAGCCATTTCCCGCGACACGCCCTGCTGCTTCGAAATCAACGCCGTCAAAGCGAGCCATGATATCGGTGTGATACGGAATCGGGAAATCCGGAACAACCGGCTCGCCGAATCTTTGAAGCTCTACGTTCTCAGAGTCATCCTTACCAATCGGAACCGAAGGATCGATGATGTTCGGAATGGTCATCATATCCTTGTGTACCGTCTCCGAGGCGGTCTTCTGAATCTCATCAAGCTCCTTCAGACGGGAATCATCTGCAATTTCCTCCTTCAGCTTCATGGCCTCTTCTTTCTTTCCCTGGGCCATCAATGCACCGATCTGCTTGGATGCCTTTTTCTTATTGGCACGGATTTCATCCGCTTCCTGCTGTGCCTTACGTGCGATTGCATCATTTTCAATGACCTCATCGACCAGCGGAAGCTTATCATCCTGGAATTTCTTGCGGATGTTCTCTTTTACTGCCTCCGGATTTTCTCTCAGAAACTTAATATCAATCATTTTTTTCTCCTTCTCCCGCCTCATGCGGATTTACATGCTGCTATTATAGCTTAACTGTTGCCGTTGTTCCGATTTTTCTTCACCGGTTTTTCTTTCTTCCTGCCATCTGTCCCTTCTCCAGGGCGATATCCATAGCCCGCTGCTCCTCTTCGGTAAATGCCACATCACTGCGGCCTCCGCGTACTCCTTTTACATAAGAATAACAGCCATCTACATTCTGAACCGTGTTCAGGAGCACGCCATTGTTGTCCTGATCAAGAAGAGCAATCACCGAACTCAGGTTTCCTCCCATCTGGCTGAAGGCATCATATTTTACCAGACCAATCTTCTGGACAACCCCATGAAGCCTGCGGTAAATGTCACGAATATCTCCCGTATTCTGCTCCAGCTGCTTATTGATTCCATCGTAGTTGTCCAGAATCCGGATCAGCATATCCTCCAGACTCTCGCCTTCCGATCCGGCTGACAGGTCGTACAATCTCCGGTCCAGTTCCTTCACCTTCCGGTTCGTAAGAATCAGGAACACCGCCAGAATAATCACGGCCGCCAGAAGTATAATGACAACAATATCTATGGCAGATCCGAATATCTCGCTCATTATTTTTCTCTCCTGCTTCAGCCCATAAGCTTATCCATCAGCTTTTCCAGATCGTCCTGATTGGAATAGGTGATTTCCAGCTTACCGCTTTTTTCATTCTGAGACTTAATGGCAACCTTCATGCCAAGTGCCGCATTGATCCGGTTTTCCAGATCTCTGTAGATCAGCTCCAGTCCCGGATCCTTTTCCTTTTTCTCTCTTGGTTTCCTCTGTAAATCACGGATCAGCTTCTCAACATCCCGCACACTGAGCTGCTGCTCAACAATTTTCTCTGCAAGCGCCAGCTGCTGGTCTTCGTCCTCTACAGGGATCAGCGCTCTGGCCTGTCCCATGGAAAGCCTGCCATCTGCCGCCATCTCCTGAACCTTGCTGCCAAGCTTCAAAAGGCGCATGGAATTCGCAATGGATGTACGGTTTTTCGAAACCCGTTCTGCCAGCTCATCCTGCTTCAAGTGAAACTCATCAATCAGGCGCCGGTATGCATTGGCCTCTTCGATGGGGTTCAGATCCTCGCGCTGAATGTTCTCAATCAGAGAGATCTCCACTCTTTCCAGGTCACTGTAATCCTTTACGATCACAGGAATTTCATTCAGCTCCGCCAGCCTGCAGGCACGCCATCGGCGTTCTCCTGCGATAATTTCAAAATGATCTCCGGTTTCCCGTACGATAATCGGCTCCAGCAGTCCCTTTGCCTTAATGGAGTCTGCCAGTTCCTGCAGTTTCTCCTTATCAAAGCTCTTTCGCGGTTGGTTTCGATCCGGTTCCACCCTGGAGGTCCTTACCATCCGGACCAATCCGGCTTCCTTCTCCGTTTCCTGCTCCGCTTTTTTTCCGGCTGCTTTCCGGTCGTTATCTGTTTCTTCGGGTTCCGCAGATGCTTTCTTTGTTCTCGGTTTTGCGGCTGCTTTTTCTTTTTCAGACTCCGATTCCGATGATTGCTGGCCTTCCTGCTGATGTTGCTCCTCTTCCATCGCATTCGGAATCAGTGCATCCAGTCCCCGGCCCAGTCCTCTGTGCTTTTTCAAAATATCACACTCCCCTTAATCTTCGGTATGAATGGTTAAATCGATTACCTACTCTCTTTTTGCGTGCAAGATCACTTCTGATGATCCAGTAATTCCTGTGCCAGATTTCGATATGCTTCTGCCCCCACAGATCTCGGATCATAAATCGTGATCGGCTCTCCGTAGCTTGGAGCTTCTGCCAACCTTACATTTCTCGGAATCATTGTTTCATAAATGTGCTGTGTCACATGAGCCTTTACGTTTTCAACCACCTGCTGTGAAAGATTTGTTCTGGAATCGTACATGGTAAACACTATTCCCTCGATATCCAGTCTGCGGTTCAGCCTTTCACGCACCAGATTAATCGTATGAATCAGCTGACTCAATCCTTCCAAGGCATAGAATTCACACTGAATCGGTACCAGCACGGTATCCGATGCCACCATGGCATTGACGGTAAGTACGTTCAGAGAAGGCGGGCAGTCAATCATAATAAAGTCATAATCATCTCTGACATAATCCAGTTCTTTCTTCAGGATAGCTTCCTTATGTGTTTTATCGATCAGCTCTATCTCTGCCCCCGCAAGATTCACATTGGAAGGAATGAGATCAATTCCCGGAACCACTTCATGAATGATTGCTTCATTGATCGGACTGTAGCCAAGAATCAGCTCATAGACAGTATTGTCTTTTTGATTTTTATCCACACCAAACCCGCTGGATGTATTTCCCTGAGGATCAATGTCAATAATCAGTATTTTCTTTCCTTTTTCTGCCAGTGCTGCTGACAGGTTGATGGTCGTTGTTGTTTTACCTACGCCACCCTTTTGATTGGCTACTGAAATAATCTTTCCCATAACACCCCATCTGTGCTTTCTGATTCATTGTCGCAGGAAAGATATCCTGCGCAGCACGGTGAATCCTGTTGTGACAGTGTTCCACAAATAAGGAACAGCGAGATAATAGTAGCATTTTTCAATATGATCGTAAAGAAAGCAGGAGGAAATGTTCCACGTGGAACATTTCCTCCTGTTTCATTTTTACGCAATCGGCTCCTTTGCCGGTGTTCCGGCTTTTCTCGGGTACTTTTTCGGTGTTGGCCCTTTCTTCGTGAACGTAAGAACCGTTCTCCGGTAATCTGTCTCCGGCAGATAGAACGAAAACTCCCGTGTCAGCTTTGCTCCCAGGAGGGCAGCTGCTTTCTTTCCGGCAGGCATTTCATCAGATACTTTATCTCCTTTATAGGAAATAAAGGCTCCTCCCAACTTTACAAAGGGAAGGCAGTATTCGTTCAACGTACTCAGATTTGCAACAGCTCTCGACACTGCATAATCATACTGTTCCCGATGCTCTTTGTCTTTTCCAAGCTCCTCCGCTCTTGCATGAATGCAGCAGACATTCCGCAATTCGCACTTTTCAATGGTATCCTTCAGAAAATTAATTCTTTTGTTCAGGGAATCCATTAACGTCACCTGAATATCCGGAAAAGCAATGGCAATCGGAATTCCGGGAAATCCAGCTCCGGTTCCCACATCAATCATCTTCACTCCGGAAGCTTCGGATAATGTTTCACGTGGAACACTTGTCAGAAATGAGTAACTGTCAAGAAAATGTTTGGTATAAACATCCTCTTCCTCTGTAATGGCGGTCAGATTCATAACCTTATTCCATTCGATCAGATTCTCATAGAATATTCGGAGCTGCCTCATCTGCTGTTCGTTTAACGTAAAATCCGGAATAAACTGCTCTAAACGGCTGAGAAATTGTTCTTCAATTGGTATCATGAGTATGCTCCTTGTATTTTTCCAGATAAATCAAAAGAACTGCCACATCTGCCGGTGTCACACCTGACATACGAGATGCCTGACCAATAGAGGTGGGGCGAAGCTCCTTCAGCTTCTGTCTTGCTTCCAGCCGGAGGCTTCGTACATCATCATAATCAATCATATCGGGAATTCTGCGGTTTTCCAGACGATTGAATTCCTCCACCTGTTTCTGCTGTCTCTGAATGTAGCCTTCATACTTCAGATTGATTTCAACCTGCTCCGTAACTGCAGGCGGAAGCTCCGGTCGTTCAGGATCCAGACCAGACAGCTTGTCATAGGTAATTTCAGGTCTGCAGAGAAGCTCCGCAAGCGATGCTGCTGTCTTCAATTCACTGGTTCCGATTTCACGCAGATATTCCTGATTAGAAGCAGCAGCTCCGATCTTCACCTTGCGCAGCCGCTCCATTTCTCTGGATATTTCCTGTTCCTTCCAGCAGACATAATCATATTGTTCCTGAGAAATCAGTCCTACACGGTATCCATACTTACGAAGTCTTAAATCTGCATTGTCCTGACGCAGAAGAAGGCGATATTCCGCCCGGCTCGTCATCATCCGGTAAGGCTCCCGATTGTCCTTGCTGACGAGATCATCAATCAGAACACCAATGTAGCTTTCGGAACGCTTCAGAATAAGAGGCTCTTTTCCACTCAGCTTCATGGCGGCATTGATACCTGCCATCAGACCCTGTGCAGCTGCTTCTTCATATCCGCTGCTGCCGTTAAACTGACCGGCACAGAACAGGCCATCCACATTTTTCATTTCCAATGTCAGCTTCAAGTCATTTGCATTGATACAGTCATACTCGATGGCATAGGCGTTCTTGACAATCCTGCAGTTCTCAAGTCCTGGAACGGTCCGATACATTCTCTGCTGCACATCATCCGGCATAGAGCTGGACATTCCATCCACGTACATTTCATTGGTAGTACGTCCTTCCGGTTCAATGAACACCTGATGCCTTGTCTTCTCCGCAAATTTTACAACCTTATCTTCAATGGAAGGACAGTACCGGGGGCCGGTTCCCTCAATAATACCGGCATAGATCGGGGAACGATCCAGATTCTCCCGGATGATTTCATGCGTTTCTTCATTGGTATACGTAAGCCAGCAGGGAACCTGTTCAATCTGTACATCCTTCGGATCGGTAGAATATGAAAAAGGAATGACCCTTTCGTCTCCCTTCTGGATCGTCATTTTCGAATAATCCAGACTTCTGCCGTCCATACGGGCAGGGGTTCCTGTTTTAAAACGTCGAAGTCCGATTCCAATCCGGTTTAAAGATTCCTTCAGAAAAGTAGATCTCTGCATGCCGGACGGACCTGTCTCGGTAATGGATTCTCCCACCAGGCATCTGGCATTCAGATACGTTCCGGTACAGATGATAACAGCACGACAGGAATAAACCGTTCCCTGATGAATTCGTACTCCCGTCACCTTTTGATGCACGCGTTTTCCATCTTTACTTTCGTCTTCTGAAGCTTTCAAAGGCTCTGTCAGGATTTCCGTCACTTCCGCCTGACGGATTTCAAGGTTTTCCTGATTTTCAAGAATTTCGCGCATACTCATGGAATATGCTGCTTTATCCGCCTGTGTGCGAAGAGAATGGACTGCCGGACCCTTGGACTGGTTCAGCATTTTGGACTGAATAAAGGTCTTATCGATATTCTTTCCCATTTCACCGCCAAGTGCATCGATTTCGCGCACCAGATGTCCCTTGGAGGAGCCGCCGATGTGCGGATTGCAGGGCATCATGGCAATACTGTCCACATTCATCGTGAAGATAACCGTACGAAATCCGATTCTGGCTGCAGCCAGCGCGGCCTCGCAGCCTGCATGACCCGCGCCGATCACACAGACATCTGTTTCAATATGATATGAGTTCTGATTCATTGTTTCCTCTCAAAATAGAATTTACTGCAAAATGAATTTCTCTGAATTCTCTGTTCAGGCTGACGCAGCTCAGAACAGATCAAGTGTATTGCTCAGATAGACCTTCTCACGAACCTCAAGCTGATGCTCGGGCTTCGTCATATAATATAGAAGAAATTCGAGAATCAGCGCACTGCCAAGTCCCCTTCCCTCTATCTTGAAATTGGAAAAAACCATTGGCAGATATTCTTCCCGGATTTCTTCCGTGGAAAGAAATCCGGGATTTTTCATTGCTTTTGAAAAAACATATCCTTCCTCTGCGTCCGGAGCACTGCACCTGTGTTCCTCTCCTCTCTCGCCCAGATTCAGACGGCTGACCGACTCATAACAGGCCTTCCGGTCTTTACATCCAAATGAGCAGCATTCATTGCAGAGAAATTCAACTTTATCTTTCTCTGCAGAAGAAAGAGTATTCCATTCTTTAAATTTCTTATTCAGACGAAAATCCGGTACGACATACCGGAATTCTTCACGATTCAGCTCTTTAAGTAACTCCGGGAATTCTGTCAGAACCTTTGTGGTCGATGAAACAAAATACAATCCCGGATAAGTTCTTCGCAGATAATCCAGCAAAAGCTCAGAATGAACAATCACTCCGTTTTCCGGACCGTCACTTTCTTCAAACATGCGGCAAATGGCATTACACCTGGAATCCGACAGATGCTTCCCGGAAAGCAGCGAATTGCTGAAGGTCAGTCTTCCGGAAATTCCATACTCTTTCAATAGAGCAAGAACATCTTTCGGATTCTGCGTTCCTTCTTCGATGCGTCCTCCGCCCCAGATGCAGTTTTCCGGAGCTCCATAGACAGAGCCGATATCACACCATTCATAAAAATAATCCCGGTGCTCATAAAACAGCGGCAGAAAAACGCGATACAGTCCATAAAATTCAAAAAGCCCCGGAAGATGATAATGCGCCATGCACATAACTTCGTTTTCCTCTGTAAGATTTTATTTGCCGAGGCAGAATCTGCTGAAGATTTCTTCTACAAGATCATCCTCCACTTCCTCGCCGATCATTCTTCCCAGAGATGCATATGCATTTTGAAGATCAATGGAGAAGAAATCCTCACTCATTCCATTTTCAATACTCTGAATGACCAGCTCCAGCGAACGAATGGTATCCCTCATTGCAGATTTCTGGAAATCGTCCGACACAAACAGCTCTGACGAAGCCACAATTTCTCCAAGATGAAACATGTTTTCGATCGTATTTTCGAGCAGTTCAAGTCCTTCACAATCCAAAGCTGAAATGGACAGACATGTTATGCCATCTGTTTTCCACAGCTTCTGTACATCCTCTGCGGAAATGACAGAGGGCAAATCCGACTTATTCAGAAGCACTATGCAGTTTTTTCCAAGGGAAAGCTGTTCTTCAATAAGTCCGGCAATCTGCTGATCCTCTTCGGTGATTCCCATCGATGCATCCAGAACAAACAGAAACAGCTGAGCGGTTTCCATCGCCTTCCTTGCACGTTCCACACCGATTTTCTCTACAGGATCCTCTGTTTCATGAATTCCGGCGGTATCCGTCACACGAAGAGTCAGATCACCAAGCTTCACGGTTTCCTCAAGGGTATCTCTCGTTGTACCGGCAACGGAGGTAACAATTGCTCTTTCCTCCCCGGCCAGGCGATTTAAAAGAGAGGATTTTCCTGCATTCGGCTTTCCGATAATGACCGTCCGGATGCCTTCCTGCAGTAATTTTCCATTCTCGGATCTTCGGAGTACGGATTCCAGCTGAGAAAGAATTTCCTCACATTTTTCCCGAAGGTGCTGCGGATAACCCTCCAAAGAATAATTTTCGGGATCATCCAGAGCAGATTCAATAAATGCAATTTCGTAGATAAGGCTGCTCCGAAGCTCCTTTACCCTTTTGGAAACGGATCCTTCGAGCTGAGCCAGACTGACTCTCCTGGAAAATTCATTCTGAGACTGGATCAAATCCATGACCGCTCCGGCTTCCGAAAGATCCATTCTTCCTCCAAGAAATGCCCGTTTGGTAAATTCTCCGGGCTCCGCCATCCTCGCTCCTGCCCGAAGAACCGCATCCAGAACTCTCCGGATGACGTAAACTCCTCCGTGCGTATTGATTTCCGCTGTATCTTCCGTGGTATAGCTGTGAGGAGCCTTCATCCAGGAAACCAGTACCTCATCAATCACTTCCTTGCTTTCCGGATCCCTGATATATCCATAATGTATGGTATTCGGCTTCCAGGATGTCATGGATCTTCCGCTTTTTGTACAATATATTTTCCGGATAATATCTTCTGCATGTGTTCCGCTGATCCGCACAATACCAATCCCTGCTTCTGACATTCCGGTTGCAATTGCTGCTACGGTATCATTCTGATCACGATCAAAGGTAAGCGCCATTTTCTCTGTCCTGTCTGCTGAAATTTCTTCCTGTGAACCTGCTTTCTTTATCTTCGCAGATATGCTCACATTATAATATACCAAAAAGCCGGGAACGCTGCTTATTCACGTTCCCGGCTTTTATCTTTACCGTCCTGCAGGAATCCGATTATCTCTTCGGAGCAATGACAACCTTTCTGTAAGGATCCTCGCCCTCACTGTAAGTGGTCACATATCGATCTCCCTGCAGCGCAGAATGGATGATGCGTCTCTCATAGGGATTCATCGGCTCCAGTGCCTGTGCTTTACGGGTTTTCTTTACCTTAAAGGCAATGTTCTTTGCAAGATTCTCCAGAGTCTTCCGACGTCTTGCACGATAGTCCTCGGTGTCGGTCTTTACATGAACATATCCTTCTACTCCCTTGTTCACCACAAGAGAAACAAGATACTGAATGGAATCCAATGTCTGACCGCGCTTTCCGATCAGAATTCCCATATCATCGCCTTCGAAATCGATATTTAGGATATTGGTTTCCCTGTCAAAATCATACGTGATTTCAACATCCATTCCCATTGCACCGAACATCGGCTTTAAGAAATTATCCGCCTTCTCCTTGAACTGTGCAATCTGCTCATCCGTATAATCGATTTTCGGCTCCTCCGGCTTTCTGGAAGGTGCAGGCTCCTGATCATAGATGGAAGTCTGCGTAAAATCCTTTTTCGGACGATTGTACGAAGACCCGTAACCATTTCTTCTGGCTCCGGATTTGGAACCATAGGAGCTTTCGTATTCTTCCTGCGTCTTCTCCTCATGAACATTTCCGAGGACATCTCCGCCTGCCGCTGCCGATCCGTGTTCATTTTCCTTTACCTTTGCACGAATCACTGCATTGCGGGAGTTAAAACCCATAAATCCAAGGCTTCCCTGGTCCACAACTTCATAATCAAGATTGTCACTGGTGATGGAAAGCTTGCGGCATGCAGTAGTAATACAGTCATCCAGTGTTCTTTCACTGATCTCAATATACTCATTCGCCATAATATGATTCCCCGTTATTTCTTCTTAGAGCCGGAACTTCTTGATACCGAGTTATATTCAGCAACCATATTTGCTTTTTCGGAAAGGCTTCCCTTGCGATACTTCGGAACTTCCTGTCCCTCTGCTGCAGTCACAGGATTCTTTCCGGTACCGCGATTCTGATATCCTGCCTTCTCGGAAAGACTCTTACGTCTGGGAGCTGTCTGCCCTGCTCCGGACAAAGCCTGCTGGTCATTTTTAGTATTCATCTGAGAATATTCCATCATGCGCTCATAAGCAGTCGGCTTATCGCCTCTCTTCTCAGCCTTCTTGCGATTCTTCTCTTCCTGCTTCTTCAGAAATGCATCCATATCCATCCGATCCACACTCTTATTGATGAAGATCTGCTGAAGAGAACGAATGACAGAACCGGCAATCCAGTAAAGTCCCATACCTGCAGGAAGCGTGAAGCAGAACCATGCAGACATAAGCGGCATAATATAGTTCATGGTCTTCATGGAAGAAGCCATCTGATCCTGCTGGGGATCGCCGGTGGAAGAGGTCTGCATCGGCATCAGCGCTACGTTAATCAGCTGAGTGACTGCTGCAAGAACCGGAACGATGACTGCTGCAATGATACCGATGATGGAACCAACTGCGAGAGCTTCCTTAAATGTGAACCAGGGAGAGTTTCCGATGTTCAGTCCAAGGAAATTATTGTATCTCTCAAGCTTTTCTACCGTAGTCTGAATATCACCGGTCAGATTTGTAAACTTATCACCAAGTGCCACCCAGTCCGCACTGGAAAAGCGGTTCAGAACATCAATATATACATTCTGAACCGTCTGGCCGACACCATTTACAAAATCATCTGTCTTGAACTCATTTGCAAACTGTGCAGCTGCCGTGGTTGCCTGCAGATACTCCTTGGATCCGGCATCTGCAACCAGATTGGTAACAAGCGGGAAAAAGGCATCCTTTACCTGGCCGACATAGGCCGGAATCTTGTAAATAACACGATAAAGAGCAAACAGAATCGGCATCTGAATCAGGAGCTGCGCACAGCTTCCCATCGGAGAAACGCCGTATTTCTTGTAAAGCGCCTGCGTCTCCTCGTTCATGCGCATCATGGATTCCTGATCCTTGCGATTCTTATACTTGGCCTGAATCTTCGCAAGCTCCGGCTGCATCTTCTGCTGAAGCTTGGAAAATTTCTGCTGCCGGATGGTCAGAGGCAGCAGCGCCATATAAATAATGATTGTAAAAATAATGATGGAAAGACCGATATTCGGAATACCGATTTTTTCCAGAACCCAGAAGATACCGTTCATCAGATATCCGAGGAGTGTCGATATGGGTCCGATCAAAAATGTGTTGTCCTGTGTTAACAGCATAGGATATCAAATCCTCCTTTAATGGTAGAAACACTGACTGATTGTTTACGGAACGGGATCATATCCGCCATGAGAAAAAGGATTGCAGCGAAGAATTCTCCAGAGAGCCATAAGCCCTCCCTTCAGAGCGCCATACTTCTCAATGGCCTCCAGACCATATTCAGAGCAGGTGGGAATGTACGGACATCTGGTTGTTTTCAAAGGAGACAGGTACTTCCTGTAAAACCGAATCCCCGCAAGCATAAATTTCTTAACCATGATCTTTGCTGCCTTCTGCATTCATCTGCATTTTTTCAGATATAGATTTCCGTTCTCTGTGATAAATACCGGCATGCTTCAAAAGGGAAAGGAGCGCTCTTTCGATCTCTGTATAGCTGGCACCGTCTGCCGATCTGCGCCCAACGACTACAATATCCGAACCGCTATCGAATTCACCTTCATGCAGTCTGTAGCTTTCATGAACAAGTCTCTTGATCCTGTGCCTGACAACGCTGTTCCCGACCTTCTTACTGACAGAAATTCCGATTCTGTTATGATCTGTGCCGTTTTCTCTTATATAAACGACGAGATATTTGTTGGCATAGGATTTCCCGGACTTATAGCATGTCCTGAAATCTTCATTCTTCCTGATTGATTCCACGAGTCCCCTTGATGAGCCGATTATAAGAATAAAGGGCCGCATTGCTGCGGCCCTTGGAGCAGTCAGTCATTAAACTGTCAGCTGCTTTCTTCCCTTTGCTCTTCTTGCTGCTAAAACCTTACGTCCGCCAGCACTTGCCATTCTTGCACGGAAACCATGCACCTTAGCACGCTGTCTCTTCTTCGGCTGATAAGTCATCTTTGCCATAGCTTCTTACACCTCCTTTATACGGAAATATCTTTTTCATTCATCGCATTATCGTGAATCAGAATCTGGTTCTGCACATTAGATATAGAAGAGACCGTTTCACCCGCTTCCGGATTCCAACGATCTGTCCCGTTCTGTCCACGACCTACGATTCCATATACGCGAAATGATAACAGAATCGTTTTACGAACAGCTCTCATATTATATGGTAAAAACGACAGACCTGTCAACAGCGAAAAACGTGATATTTACGGGCTTTTCCGGTGCTTTCATGCACTACAACATATTGAAAAAATAAATTTTTTCAGCCCACATCTGGTGTGTGAATTTCATCCACAAAATGTGAACATCAGAATATTTATCCACATTTTGTGGATAAATTGTGGATAACCTGCGATTTTTTAGCGAGTATTCTGGGATAGAATAAAAAAAACCTTTATTCTAGCGCCTTTTTCAGGTGTGGATGAGATATCCACTAAGTTATCCACATTTCCACAATTATGGTGATTATTTTCGTATTTTCGCCTTTGGCGCCGGGTTATCCACGGTTTGAAACTTCAATTGAATTATTATAAGATAACATCTGCACATTCAAAAAATCCTTTACTTTGGCGCTTTTTGAAGGCTCAGGAACAGGTTATCCACATTATCCATGTGATAATTGTGGACTGCTTTTTATAAATGAGGGGTAATCAGAACGATATGAACTTAGAAGATCTCAGGAACAGCTGGAATGAAATCAAGGAGAATATTCGCGACATTTATCGCATTTCCGATGTTTCCTATAATACATGGATCCGTGATCTCAAACTCGGAACGCTGGAACAGGACACCTTAAGTGTCTGCATTCCCAGCGACAATCCGCTCATGCTCTCCTATTATGAGAAGAAATACCAGGAGCCTCTTCAGGCATCCATCTCCGAACATCTGGATCATCCGGTCAATGTTATTTTCGTTTTGAACAATGATCAGAAAACGGAGGAGCAGAAGGAAGAAATTCAGAAGAAGAACAATATCAACCTCAAGGCAGAAGACGCAAACCTTAACGTAAAATACCGCTTTGATACCTTTGTTGTCGGCGCAAATAACCGTTTTGCACAGTCTGCCTGCGTCGCTGTCGCAGAAACTCCGGGCTCTGTCTACAATCCCCTGTTTCTCTACGGAGGTGCCGGACTTGGTAAAACGCATCTGATGCATTCCATCGGACACTATATTCTGGAACAAAATCCTGATATGCGTGTTCTGTACGTCACAAGTGAACAGTTTACCAATGAAGTGATTGAATCCATCCGAAGCGGTAATGCGCAGTCCATGACAAGACTTCGTGACAAGTACCGCACCGTCGACGTTCTTCTCATCGATGACATCCAGTTTATTATAGGAAAGGAATCGACACAGGAGGAATTCTTTCACACCTTTAATGAGCTCCATGCTGCCGGAAAACAGATCGTTCTTTCTTCCGATCGTCCTCCCAAGGAGATGGAAACACTGGATGAACGCTTCCGTTCCCGCTTTGAAATGGGATTGATCGCAGATATTCAGGCACCGGACTATGAAACCAGAATGGCAATCCTTCGCAAGAATTCCGAGGAGCAGCACCTTAATGTCGAGGATGAGATTCTGGAATACATTGCTACAAATATAAAATCCAACATCCGGGAGCTTGAAGGAGCCTTCAATAAAATCATTGCCTATTCCAAACTGAATAATGTAGAAATTAACCTCACAATGGTACAGGATGTCCTCAAAGACATCATTTATCCCAATGCCGAGCATACCATCACTCCCAAAATGATCGCGAATATTGTCTGCGAGCATTACGGTGTGAAGCTTTCCATGGTGGCCTCCCGCAAGAAAAATGCAGAATGCGTCATTCCCAGACAGATCATTATGTACATGTGCCGCGAGTACACCGACGCTACGCTGGATTCCATTGCCAAGCTTCTTAATAAAAAAGACCATTCTACGGTCATGCACGGTGTGGATAAAGTCAAAGAGGATATGGAGAATAATGAGGAATTAAAGAACAACATCAACAGCATCAAAAAGAAACTCAATCTCCAGTAAATAAAATTTACTCCGCCAATGGCGGAATTCCGTTGACAGCTTTCATGCTTTTCCGCACGGATCCGGGTCTGTTGTCCACATTGGCGGCAGACCCGATTTGTTTGTAAAACAGGCGCTTTTTTGTTACAATCATGAAGGCTGTTCACATTTAAACGGCGTCTATTACGAACTACTACGATTCTTTTCATATAGAGAGCGCCAGAGGCGCAGATCAAAAGAGTCCCTGCCGCACCATGGAGCTTTCGCAGGATATCCACAAAAGACATTTGTTTTGATTCGCCATAATGCGCTGCAGCACAGAAAGGAATTCCATTATGAAACTACAGATCAATAAGACCAATCTGATCGCAGCAGTCAATATTGCAGCAAAGGCTGTCCCCAGTAAGACAACCATGTCCATTCTGCAATGTATTCTGATTGATGCATCAACCGAGAAAATAAAACTCATCGCCAATGATACCGAACTTGGAATTGAAACCGGAGTAGAAGGAACCATCCTTTCCCACGGAATCATTGCTGTCAATGCAGATATCTTTTCTAATATTGTAAGAAAACTCCCTGACGGTATCGTCAATATCTCTACCGAAGGAGAGAAGGTAACGATTCAGTGTGAAAAGGCGAAATTCAATATTCTTGGGAAAGACGGTTCTGATTTTACTTACCTTCCGGAAATCGCCCGTGATTACTGCATCGAAATTTCACAGTTTACTCTGAAGGATGTCATCGCAAGAACCATCTTTTCAATCTCTTCCAGTGAGAGCAACAAAATGATGACCGGAGAGCTTTTTGAAATCTCCGACAATATCCTTCGCGTGGTAGCATTGGACGGACATCGTATCTCCATTCGAAATGTCGAACTTAAGAAATCATACGAAGGCCGTAAGGTCATCATTCCCGGAAATACACTCTCCGATATCAGTAAAATTCTTTCCGGAGATATGGAGAAAACCGTCAGCATCTATTTCACAGATCGTCATGCTCTGTTTGAATTTGATGATACGATTGTAGTTTCCCGCCTTATTGAGGGAGATTATTTCAAAATTGATCAGATGCTGTCCGGAGATTATCAGACACATCTTCGTATTAACAGACAGGAGTTCCTCTCCTGTCTCGACAGGGCAACCCTTCTTGTGAAGGAAGAAGATAAGAAACCCATCATTCTGATGATTTCCGATGCTGCGGTTGAGATTAAGATCAACACAACACTTGGCAGCATGGATGAAACCATAACCATCGATAAGGATGGAGAAGATCTCAACATCGGCTTCAATCCGAAATTCCTGATTGATGCACTTCGTGCCATTGACGACGAGGAGATTGATATCTATCTTCTTTCCCAGCGTGCTCCTGCCTTCATTCGCGATGGAAAGAACTATTGCTACCTGGTTCTTCCGGTAAACTTTATCAACATTGACTGACACAGTATTTTTGAAAAGGCGGAGAGTTATGGACCAGATTGAAATCAAAGACGAGTTCATCAAGCTTGGTCAGGCACTGAAGCTTGCCGGTATCGCAGAGTCCGGTGTAGATGCCAAGATTATGATTGAAGAGGAAACGGTAAAGGTAAATGGCGAAACAGAAACCCGCCGCGGCAGGAAGCTCTATGACGGAGACGCTGTAGAAGCCGGAGGAATGTCCTTTACGGTATCTTCTCCTGTGAAAAAGTAATGTTTATTAAGTCATTAAGACTTGCGGATTATCGTAACTATGAAACTCTTTCTCTGGATTTTTCAGAAGGAACCAACATTTTTTACGGTGACAATGCGCAGGGAAAAACAAATATACTGGAAGCTCTTTACCTGATTGCTACGACCAAATCTCATCGGGGAGTCTTTGATAAAGATCTGATACGCTTCGGATGTCAGGAAGGACATGTCCGATGTGTTGTGATTAAGAATGGCATTGATTATCAGGTAGATCTGCATCTTAGAAAGTCCAGGGCAAAAGGAATTGCGATTAACGGACAGAGAATACGTAAGGCATCGGAGCTGATTGGTCTTCTCCATATTGTTTTTTTCTCACCGGAGGATCTTTCCATCGTAAAGGATGGTCCTTCCCAGAGAAGACGTTTTATGGACATGGAGCTGTGTCAGCTGGATGAATCCTATCTGTACGATCTGAATCATTACAACAAGGTGCTGGAGCAGCGCAACAAGCTGCTTCGTCAGATTGCAGACAACCCTTCTCTTTCCATGACACTGGATGTATGGAATGATCAGCTTCTGGATTACGGGAAGAAGATTATCCGGAGACGCCGTGTTTTTCTGGAGGATCTGAATGAAATCATCCGGGAAATGCACGAGAATCTTTCCGGCGGCAGGGAACATCTCTCCCTATGCTATGAACCGAATGTGTCAGAGGATCATTTTGAAGAAGAGCTTTTCCGGTTTCGTGAGAGGGAGAAATACATCGGTTCTACGGCAGTGGGACCTCATAAAGATGATTTTTCCTTTGTCTGTGATGAGATTGATTTACGGAAATTCGGGTCACAGGGACAGCAAAGAACCTGTGCACTTTCCCTGAAGCTTTCGGAGCTTCAGCTGGTAAAGAAGATGATCGGCGAAGAGCCGGTTCTGATGCTGGATGATGTATTATCAGAGCTGGATACAAACCGACAGAATTATCTTCTGAATTCGCTTGGCGGAATACAGACCTTTATTACATGTACGGGACTGGATGAATTTGTGAATCATCGTTTTTCGATTGATCGCCTTTATCGGATCCGTGAAGGTCAGGTTGTGGAAACGAACGGAATATCGTGATAACAAGGAGCCGTTTTTGAACTGCGGCAGAAAGTGGAATAATGGCAGCAGAAGAAATCAAGAATCTTTTAGAGGCCGCGCAGGAAGATCAGAAGGCGCAGCAGGCAGAGGGATTTGCACGGGAATATGCCGAGAATGAGAAGGAATATAAGGACGACAATGTCAAGGATACGAAGGATGTAGGATCCTATACGGCTGATGACATTCAGGTTCTGGAAGGACTTCAGGCAGTTCGCAAGCGTCCCGGCATGTACATTGGAACCACATCCTCCAGAGGACTTCATCATCTGGTCTACGAGATTGTAGATAATTCCGTCGATGAGGCCCTTGCCGGATACTGCACGCATATCGAGGTTTTCATCAATCCGGGAAACAGCATTACGGTATCGGATAACGGACGCGGAATTCCGGTCGGAATCAATCACAAAACCGGTATGACGGCGGTGGAGGTGGTCTATACCATTCTTCACGCAGGCGGTAAATTCGGCGGCGGGGGATACAAGGTTTCCGGTGGTCTTCATGGCGTTGGAGCATCGGTTGTCAACGCTCTTTCCAGCTGGCTGGAGGTTACCGTCAGACAGGACGGTAAAATACATGTCATTCGTTTTGAAAACGGCGGTCATGTGAAGGAAAAGCTTCACGTGGTTGGAACCTGCGCGGCAGAGGATACGGGAACCAGTGTTACCTTCCAGCCGGATCCGTCGGTATTCCAGGAAACGACGGTATATGATTATGACATCATTAAGGCAAGACTCCGTGAGATGGCCTTTCTGACCAAGGGGCTCAAGATCACGCTTACCGACCTTCGGGAAGAAGGAAAGCAGGAAAACGGAGAACCGAGAAAGGATGTCTTCCACTATGAGGGAGGAATCCGGGAGTATGTTGCGTATCTGAACCGGAGCAAAACACCGCTGTACTCCGAAATTCTTTATTTCGACGGGACGAAGAACAACGTCTATGTCGAGGTATCCATGCAGCATAACGATGCCTATAACGTTTCGGAATACAGCTTCGTCAACAACATCAACACTCCGGAAGGCGGTATGCATCTGACCGGCTTCCACAATGCGATGACGAAGACCTTCAACGACTATGCAAGAAAGAACGGAATTCTGAAAGACAGTGAGCAGAATCTGTCCGGTGACGATATTCGTGAAGGACTTACCGCAATCGTTTCCGTTAAGGTTGAGGATCCCCAGTTTGAGGGACAGACGAAGCAGAAGCTTGGAAACATCGAAGCCAGAGGCGCGGTGGATTCCGTTGTCAGTGAAAAGCTGACCTACTATCTGGAGCAGCATCCCGATGTTGCAAAGACAATCTGTGAGAAGGCACTTCTTGCGCAGCGTGCCAGAGAGGCTGCCCGAAAGGCAAGAGATCTGACCAGAAGAAAAACTGCCCTGGAGACGATGTCACTTCCCGGAAAGCTTGCCGATTGCTCGGATAAGGATCCGAAGAACTGTGAAATATTCCTCGTAGAGGGTGATTCCGCAGGCGGCTCCGCCAAGAGCGCGAGAAATCGTTTTACGCAGGCAATTCTTCCCCTCCGAGGCAAAATTCTGAATGTCGAGAAGGCAAGAGAAGATCGGATTTACGGCAATGAAGAAATCAAGGCAATGATCACAGCCTTTGGAACCGGAATTCACGAAGAATTTGACATTGCCAAGCTTCGTTATGACAAGATCATCATTATGACGGATGCCGATGTCGACGGAGCACATATCGATACGCTGATGCTGACCTTCCTGTACCGCTTCATGCCGGAGCTGATCCGTCAGGGGCATGTCTATCTCGCAATGCCGCCGCTTTTTAAGCTTGAGCGCAATAAGAAGGTATGGTATGCCTACAGCGATGAAGAGCTTGCCGGTATTCTGAATGAAGTCGGCAGGGACAATAATAACCGCATCCAGCGCTACAAGGGACTTGGAGAGATGGATCCGGAGCAGCTCTGGGAGACGACCATGGATCCGGAGCGCAGAATTCTTCGCCGTGTCAATATCGATGAAGAAAGTGAGTCCGAAGTGGATCTTACGTTTACCACTCTCATGGGGGATCAGGTCGAACCCAGACGGGAGTTCATCGAGCAGAATGCAAAGTTTGTCCAGAATCTGGACGTATAAAGAGGCAACAATAAAGGAGTCTTCATGGAAGACAACGTTTTTGACAGCAGAATACATGATGTTGATCTGAATAAGACCATGCGTAATTCGTATATTGATTACGCCATGAGTGTCATTGTTCAGAGAGCACTGCCGGATGTCCGGGATGGAATGAAGCCGGTTCAGAGAAGAATTCTCTGGGCAATGAGCGAGCTGGGCAATACTCCGGACAAGCCGCATCGTAAGTGTGCCCGTATCGTCGGCGACACAATGGGTAAGTACCATCCGCATGGAGACAGCTCTATTTACGGAGCTCTCGTTTACATGGCTCAGCCATGGTCCATGCGTTACTGCCTGGTTGACGGACACGGAAACTTTGGCTCTGTGGACGGCGACGGTGCTGCAGCAATGCGATATACCGAGGCGAGACTGACGAAGATTTCTACGGAAATGATGGCCGATATCAATAAGGACACCATTGATTTTGTAGACAACTTCGATGGAACAGAGAAGGAGCCCGCTGTTCTTCCTGCGCGTTTTCCGAATCTTCTGGTAAACGGAACGACAGGAATTGCGGTAGGTATGGCAACCAACATTCCTCCGCACAATCTGCGCGAGGTGGTTGCGGCCTGCACAAAAATGATTGATAACCGGGTTCAGGAGAACCGGGATACCGACATTGAAGAGCTGCTTGATATCATCAAGGCTCCTGACTTCCCGACAGGCGGCATCATTATGGGTCTGCAGGGGGCACGTGAAGCGTACATGACCGGAAAGGGCAAGATCATTACCCGTGCGGTCACGGACATCGAGCCCATGCAGAACGGTAAGAACCGCATTGTTGTGACGGAGCTTCCGTATCTTGTCAATAAGGCAAATCTGATTAAGAACATTGCGGATCTTGTCAAGAATAAGAAGATTGAAGGCATTACGGATCTTCGGGATGAGTCTGACCGCGACGGAATGCGGATTGTCATTGAGCTTCGGCATGATGTCAATGCGAATATTATTCTGAATCAGCTGTTCAAGCATACGCAGATGCAGGATACCTTCGGTGTCATTATGCTGTCTCTGGTAAACGGAGAGCCGAAGATCCTTGGTCTTAAGGACATGCTGACCTACTACCTGAAGCATCAGGAGGAAGTGGTCACCAGAAGAACACAGTATGATCTGAATAAGGCACAGGAGCGTGATCACATCGTTCAGGGGCTTCTGATTGCCATTGATCATATTGATGAGGTGGTACGTATCATCCGCTCCTCTTCTTCTGTACAGGAAGCGAAAAACCGTCTGACAGAGCGCTTCGGTCTGGATGATGTGCAGGCACAGGCAATTGTAGATATGCGTCTTCGCGCACTGACCGGTCTGGAGCGCGACAGACTTGAGGCGGAGCATGCTGAACTTTTGAAGACGATTGCACGGCTGCAGGCAATTCTTTCCGACCGCAATCTTCTGCTTGGTGTAATTCGTGATGAAATGAATGTCATTGCAGATAAATACGGTGATGAGAGACGTTCACAGATCAATGTTCACGCAGATCTTTCCGAGATCGAGATGGAGGATCTGATTCAGAACGAGAACTGTGTCATTACAAGAACAAGCCTTGGCTACATCAAGAGAACCTCCGCAGACGAGTTCCGTGCACAGAATCGCGGCGGAAGGGGAGTCAAGGGAGCACATACGATTGATGACGATTATGTAGAGGATCTTCTGATGACCGCCATCAAGGACACCCTCCTTATTTTCACAACCAAGGGGCGTGTCTATAAGCTGAAGACCTACAAGATTCCGGAAGCCTCCAGAACCTCGCGCGGAACTGCAATTGTCAATCTTCTCCAGCTGGATGCGGACGAGAAGGTATCTGCACTGATCCCGGTTCAGAGCATCAGTGATGATAAGAGTCTCTTCATGGTGACGCGGAACGGAATCGTGAAGAAGACAAGATGCAGAGAGTTTGCAAACATCCGGTCCAACGGCATCAATGCCATTGCCATTCAGGATGGGGATGCTTTGATTGAAGTCAAGGAAACCTGTGCAGACGATGACATCATCATTGTTACGAAAAAGGGAATGTCTGTGCGTTTCCATGAGACGCAGGTCCGTGCAACAGGCCGCAGCTCCATGGGTGTCATGGGAATCCGTCTGGATGAAAATGACTGTGTGGCCGGAATGCAGCTGAGCTCACAGGGGGATTCCATCCTTGTTGTATCTGAAAAGGGCATGGGCAAGCGCAGTTCCCTGGAAGATTTCCGTGTGCAGAATCGCGGCGGTAAGGGCATCAAGTGCTATAAGATCACAGAAAAAACAGGCGATGTTGTGGGTGTTAAGGCCGTCAATGATGACCATGAAATTATGATGATCACCTCAGCCGGAATCATTATTCAGATCCGGATGAATGAGGTGCCGGTACATGGCCGCATTACCTCCGGTGTGAAGCTGATCAATCTGGAAGATGGTGTGAAGGTCGTAAAGATTGCGAAGGTTCGTGAGGATGTCGATGACGACACCATGCAGACGGAAGATCGGACGGAGAACGAAAAGGAAGACAATTGAAGAAAGAAACGCAGGCACAGCAGCTTGATCATGGCTTTGGACCCTTATACTCCGATCACTCAAAAATTCTGATTCTGGGAAGCTTCCCTTCCGTAAAATCGCGGGAAGCAAGCTTCTATTACGGACATCCGCAGAATCGGTTCTGGAGAATCATGCGTGCGCTTTATGATCCGGATGTAGGAAAACAGATACAAAATGGGGAAAAGATAGACCCTCCTGCATCCATGGATGAAAAAAAAGCACTCATTCTGGATCATGATCTTGCTCTGTGGGACACCATAGAGCGCTGCACCATTGTCGGATCTTCGGACAGCTCCATTCGTGATGTCACGGTGACAGATCTTCCGTGGCTTTTGGAGCAATGTCCGATTGAGAGAATCTATTGCAATGGAACAGCCTCCTATGATCTGTTCAGGAAGTATTCTCTTCCTGTTCTGGAAAAATGGTGTAAGAAACAGAAAAGGGAAGCTCCGATTGTATCGAAGCTTCCCTCTTCTTCTCCTGCAAATGCAGCCTGGTCTCTTTCAAGGCTGCTGGATGAATGGAAGAAAATCAATCTGCCTGCGGAAGGTTCAGTTCCTGATTCAGATACTTGACGACCTCCTCACCATCCAGACCATGTACCATGCAGGCATCGCCCAGATTCTCCATCAGAGCCGCCGGGCAGCTGATGCAGCCCATGCCGACACGCATCAGAACTTCCGCTGCGTCCGGGTGTGCCAGAATCACATCTCTTACAATCATATCGGAACGGATGGGCTCTTTGTTCTGCTGTTCCTGTTCATTCATTTCTGCCATAGGTTTGACCTCCGAAATTCTATAAAGCAGCATAGATTGCTGTCTGTCATTGATTACTTCTGCTCAGTGTAACATAAAATAAAAATGCGGGAAACGTATCCACATTATTCTATTCCGGTTACCTTGTAATCCTTATCTTCTACGGTTTTCTTTAAAAGATCATCGGATACATCTCCGGAGAGTTCGAGAACCGCGGTTCCATTTTCATGTGAAACCTCTGCGCTGACGACACCATCCAGAGCTTCCAGAGCTTTCTTTACCGTTGCCTCGCAGTGGCAGCACATCATTCCCTCAATCTTCATTGTTTTTTTCATTTTTTTGTCCTTTCCTTTTTCTTTCCCTGTTTCAGGTTGATTCATGGTTATAAGTTTTCTGTCATTTCGGAGAGTATTTCTGCCTCTGTGATCCTTTCCGGAATCGTGAAGCCGGAAAAGATTCAGCCGGAGTGCATTCATGCATACGAAGAGGCTGGAGCAGCTCATTGCTGCTGCACCCCACATCGGATTCATGTTAAGTCCCCAATGAGCATACAGCCCGGCAGCCAGCGGAATCAAGAGTACATTGTAGAATAAAGCCCAGAAAAGGTTTTCGACAATGTTCCGGTAAGATGCACGTGAGAGACGCACTGCAGCGGAGACATCGGTCAGTCTGGATTTCATCAGGACGACATCGGCTGCATCGATGGCAACATCTGTCCCTGCACCGATGGCAATGCCGATATTTGCCCTCGTAAGAGCAGGAGCATCGTTGATACCATCTCCGACCATGGCAACCTTTCCGGATTTCTGCAGCATTTGAATGATCTTCTCTTTTTCTTCCGGAAGAACCTGCGAGGCAACTTCATCCACACCTGCCTGTTTTCCGATGGCGTCTGCTGTTCGGCGATTGTCTCCGGTAAGCATGACAACGCGGATGCCCATATTTCTGAGCTCCTGAACAGCCCGGGCTGAATCCTCGCGGATGGGATCGGCCACGGCAATCAGACCAAGGAGCCTTCCGTCCTCTTCAAAGTACATCGTTGTTTTTCCGCTTTCGGAAAGTCTGTCCGCAGCCTTTCTCATATTCGCATGGATGGAGGCCTTTGTCAGGATAAATTCTTCCTTTCCTCCGGAAATCTGTTTACCTTGAAGAATACCGGTCAGCCCGTTTCCGGGAAGAACCTGAAGATCAGAAAGTCCGGAGAAATCCGGATTTCCTGCTTTCTCAGATTCGGCGGCATAGGCAATGATGGCTTTGGCAAGAGGATGCTCAGAATGATATTCCAGAGCGGCTGCTTTCTGAAGAAGCTCTGATCCGGTGACGCCGTCAGCGGGAAGAACATCGGTCACAGCAGGAGCTCCGCTCGTAATGGTGCCGGTTTTATCAAGCGCTACGATTTGAATATTTCCGGTTTCCTGTAAGGCTTCCGCAGTTTTGAATAGAATTCCGTTTCTGGCTCCGAGACCGTTTCCGACCATAATGGCAACCGGGGTGGCGAGGCCGAGTGCGCAGGGGCAGGATACTACAAGAACGCAGATTCCGTGAGCCAGTGCAAAACCAATGTCTTTCCCGAGTAGAAGCCAGACTACAATAGTAATGACAGACAGAACAATCACAAAAGGAACAAACACGGAGGAAATCCGGTCAGCCAGCTTAGCAACGGGGGCCTTTGTGGCAGCTGCGTCGCTGACGAGCGAGATGATCTGGGAAAGTGTGGTATCCTCTCCTACTCTTGTGGCACGGCATTTTAAGAAACCGCTCTGATTGGTGGTTGCAGAGCTGACCTGGGAGCCGGGCTCCTTGTCGACCGGGATGGATTCTCCGGTCAGAGCAGCTTCGTTGACTGCGCTGATCCCTTCCAGAACGATACCGTCTGTCGGAATGCTTTCACCGGGTCTTACTGTAAAAATATCTCCGCACTGCACCTCATCGACGGAAACAGTAATCTCTTTCCCGTTCCGAATCAGGGTTGCGGTTTTAGGAGCAAGCTCCATCAGAGATTTGAGAGCGTTCGTTGTTTTACCCTTGGAAACAGATTCCAGCATTTTTCCTACGGTAATCAAAGTCAGAATCATGCCGGCAGATTCAAAATAAAACTCATTCATGTAGGGCATTGCTGCTTCGGAGCCACCGGACACCTGTGCACCTGTCATGGCAAAGAGCATAACCGTGGAGTAGGCAAAGGCTGCCCCGGAGCCAAGTGCAATGGTGGAATCCATGTTGGGGGCACCATGGAAGAGACTTTTGAATCCGGAGATAAAAAATTTCTGATTGATTACCAGTATAATTCCGGATAACAAAAGCTGTATCAGACCCATTGCGACGTGATTTCCCTTCATGAAGGAAGGAACAGGCCACCCCCACATGTGAACACCCATCGAGAAATACATCAGAATGAGGAGAAAGAAAACCGACCAGACCAGCCTTTTCTTCAGAATCCTGGTATTGTGATCCGTCAGGGCATCCTTTTCTGCGGCAATCTTTGCCGAGTAGCTTTCTTTTCCGGAATCAGAAGCTGTTTCCTTCATGGAGGCACCGTATCCTGCATCCTCGACGGCCCGGATGACCGCCTCCGGGTCTGCGGAGCCTTCTACGCCAAGCGAATTGGTCAGAAGGCTCACAGAGCAGGAGGTCACTCCCGGAACCTTGCCAACTGCTTTTTCCACACGTGACTGGCAGGCGGCGCAGCTCATGCCGGTCACAGTATACTGTTTTATACTCATCCATTGTCTCCTTTCTTTTTGTCGGGGGAAAACCGACATTTTACAGTGAATCCGTACACTTTATTTCATGAGCTTCTGGAGAACCTTTACCAGCTCATCTACCTTTTCCTCACCGCCGTTGCGGATATCCTCCGTCACACAGGATTTAATGTGCTCGGAAAGAAGTACCTTTGTGAAGCTGTTGAGCGCGCAGGATGCCGCGGACACCTGGGTCAGAATATCCACGCAGTATGCATCGTTCTCGACCATTCTGCGAATACCGCGGATCTGTCCCCCAATGCGGTTCAAACGAGTGATGAGATCCTTTTCTTCAGCATCCGGTCGACTTTTATGACGGCAGCAGGGACATCCTTCTTCCAGTGTTTCCGCTTCACTTTCTTCAATCTGCTGCTCATACAGCTTCTGAAAGCTTTTCGTTTCTTTCTCGCTCATTGCAACTCCTTTCTGAACCCACAGTTTTTCTGAAGGGAATAAAATACCAAATAAACAGATACCCACAGGGAGTATCATGTAAATAGAATATATACCCTCACGGGGTATATGTAAAGTAAAAAGAGTTTTCTGCGTACAGCAAAATTTCCTTTTCTTTTCCGGATGGGCTATAATACAACCAGCTATGCTTTGTATCCTGAAAGGGGATTTTGTCTCATGAAAAATATCATTGTAACCGGCTGCAACGGACAGCTCGGAATCGCAGTCAATAAGCTTCTTGGTGAGAATGAGGAATATCATCTTGTCAATACCGATGTTTCAGACCCGGGATTTGTCAAGGTGGATCGTAAGCTTGACATCACCAATGTGGAAGAGGTTCTGAATTTTGCAAAAGAGGTAAAGCCGTACGCCATCATCAACTGTGCTGCGTACACCGCGGTAGACGCGGCGGAAACACATCTGGATCTGAACTACAGGATCAATGCAATCGGACCGAGAAATCTTGCAATTGCCGCAACCGAGAATCAGGCGAAGCTGGTTCATATCTCTACCGATTATGTTTTCCCGGGAACCTCAGAGAAGCCTCTGACAGAGTTTGATCCTACGGGCCCGAAGAGTGTTTACGGCATCACAAAGCTTGCCGGAGAGAATTTTGTGAAGGATTTTGCCAGAAACTACTTCATTATCCGCACGGCCTGGCTCTACGGAGAGGGCAAGAACTTCGTCCGTACCATGCTGAAGGTTGCAGAAACGCATGATGAGGTAACCGTTGTGGATGATCAGTTCGGCTCTCCTACCAGCACGAAGGAGCTGGCAAAGGCGATCGCTGCTCTTCTTCCCACCGATAATTACGGACTGTTTCACGGAACCTGTGAAGGCTCTACAAGCTGGGATGAATTCACCAGAGAGATTTATCGTCTTGCGGGAATTGCAACAAGAGTGAAGAGTGTCACTACGGCAGAGTACCAGGCTGCCAATCCGCAGTCGGCTCCCCGTCCGCACTATTCGATTCTGGATAACTATATGTTCCGGCTGACAACCGACCATGTCTATGCAGACTGGAAGGCGGCACTGGATGTTTATATGACCGAGATGGGGTATAAGGCCTGAATGAACTTTTTAGCATATGCGTTTCATAATCCCCTGTTTGTGGCGTCGGCATGCAGCTGGCTTGTAGCGCAGCTGTCGAAGACGATCCTGTATATGATCATTAATCATAAGTTCTGCTTTGAACGGATCTTTGGTGCGGGAGGCATGCCCAGTGCACATTCTGCGACGGTATGCGCACTGGTTGTTTCGACTGCTGTCGTATACGGTCCGTCCGGATTTGAGTTTCCGATGGCGGTGTTCTTTGCCTTTATTGTCATGTATGACGCAATGGGGGTCCGCAGAGAGACCGGTGAGCAGGCCAAGGTACTGAATGAAATCGTAAGCCAGTGGTTTCAGATGGGAAATAAACTGCAGAGCAGAGATCCGATGGAACAGCTGAAGGAATTTGTCGGTCACACACCTTTGCAGGTTCTGATCGGCGCCATTCTTGGCTGCAGCATTGCTGCGATGGTCTGCAATGCCATGCATCTGATGTAGAAGCGAATTCATAAGGAAAGGAAGACGGTTATGAAAAGATTAACGGCTGTACTTTTAGCAGGAATAACCGCTTCTGCAGCTCTTCTGTCCGGCTGCGGAAGCACTAAGGAAGCAGAGGACTATTCAATCGCAGAAACCATTCCACAGGAGGACAGCTCTGCAGAGGATACTGCAGCGGAACCTGCCGGGGAGGAAGCTCCGGAGGGAAAGGTCCGCAGCCAGCTGACCAATGAGTGGATTGATGAGGATTTATACGACCAGCGCCCTCTTGCCGTTATGTATCCGATCAACAAAGAGGGAATGCCGCAGTACGGATACGATAAGATCGACATCTTTTATGAAATTCTGGAAGAGGATGGCATGAGCCGTCAGATGGCGATCATGAAGGACTGGAAGGATCTGGACAAGATCGGAAATATCCGAAGCATTCGCGATTACTTTGTCTATGCTGCCCTTGAATATGATCCGATTATTGTTCACTTCGGTGGTCCGGTGGTCTATGTAAAGGACATTCTGACCCGCAGTGATGTTCAGAACATCAATGGTGTCGGCGGTGAGCTTGGAGACAGCTATGATGCATTTTTCCGTGAGAATCCGGACGGACGTGCGTCGGAGCATACTGCATATACGAAAAGCGAGCTTCTGCTGAAGGCCTGCGATACTGCAGGATTTCAGCTGAATTATCGCGATGATGTGTTTGCGGATTATAAGGACAAGTCTCACTACCAGTTCACAGAAGCATCGAACAAGAACACTCTGGAGCAGTACGGCGACAAGGCAGTGCCTGCAGAATCTCTTGATTTCTCGGCGGCCTATCCGCATGACACACCGACGTTTGAATACCATGCAGACGACCATCTGTATTACCGCAGCATCTACGGAGAGCCTCAGAAGGATGGTACTACCGGAACACAGCTTGCGTTTGAAAACGTACTGGTACAGTGGACCTATTATGAGGTCCGGGACGACAACGGATATCTGGCGTTCCGCATGCATGACAAGACGCATGACGGCATGTTCATCACGGAAGGAAAGATGATCCATGTAACCTGGGAAAAGGACAGTGACTACGGTCCGACAAGATATTACGATGATAACGGAGATGAGATCACGCTGAATACCGGAAAGACGATGGTATGCGTTCTTACCGACGACAAGCCGTTTGAGGTAGATGGAGCAGTGATCAACCCGTCGTCGTATTAATCGCTTTTCCTGCTATCGATAATCATCATAATCATCGTAGCTTTGATCGTAACGGTTGTCATAGTACTGATCGCCGTGATCATAGCGGTGATTCTCATAATAATCATTGCGCTGCACATGTGCGCGGCGCGCTCTCCTTCTCCGCTGTCTTGCACGTTCTCTTGCATCGTGCATGGCAGCGGAGAAGTGTATAAAGAGGGTCAGAACAAGCGATACACCAATTATCGTAAGAAGAACAGATGATACATTGATGTAGGTGGTGTCGTTCTGACCGAATACAATATAGTGGGAAATTACTTTCTTCAAAGGATTTCCGGCCTTTTCCGAATTACCGGGCTGCAGCATCTCTTCTGCCACGGAGGTATCCGTCTGACCGGACAGACTCGCAGGAACCAGTGTGGTGGTTCCGACGACCGTGCCGTCCGTACCGCCGAAATAATAGGTGATGATGTTATTCTTACAGTCAGAGGTAAGGTCGTTCAGCTCTGCAGAGGAAGGGAGAATAACCACTCCGCCGTCTGCCGGGGTGAGCGCCGGGGTGCCGGAGCCCAGAAGATCCTTTCCTTCTGTCAGAAAAGAAATTCCATCCGAAGCAGGAAGGCCATCTCCCTGTTCTACGGACTGAAGCGAGAAGTTCTCATATCCATAATCGAAAAGCGTTGCCGTGTCCTCAAACTGTGCAGGATCATCTTCCCGCATGACCACACAGATCAGCTTCATATCTCCGCGTTCACAGCCTGTTACAAGGTTTTCATGTGCCTGACTGGTGTATCCGGTTTTGCCGCCGATGATTCCGGTGTAAGGAACCTGACCGGTGATCAGCGCATGCTTGTTGGTCAGAGTAAAGTCATCCGGCTGCGTAGAGGTTGCCTGAAAATGGTAAGAAGCACAGTTTCCGATCTGCAGACAGACTTTATTGTCAAAGAAAGCCCTTCCGATCATGCCGAGATCGTAGGCACTGGTGTAATGATCGTCATCGTAGAGACCATTGGTGTTGACAAAATGAGAATCGCTGCAGCCAAGTTCTGCTGCCTTTTCGTTCATCATGTCAACAAATGCATCGATGGATCCGGCTGTTTTCTCTGCAAGAGCGTTGGCACATTCATTTGCGGATCCGACCATCAGACCGTAAAGTGCTTCTTCCACGGTAATGGTTTCGCCGACACTCATTCCAATGTTGGATCCATCTGCGGGGACTGCTGCGATTGCGGATTCTGAGAACGTAATCGTATCCTTCAGATCCAGATTCTCCGCAGCAAGGAGACAGGTCAGCATTTTGGTCGTACTTGCCGGATACATTTTGTCATGGATGTTCTTGGCATAGAGAATGGTTCCGGTTCCGGCATCGAGAAGAACTGCACTTTTGGCTGTGATGGCAGGGCCTTCCGGCCAGCCGGAAAGCTCATTGGACTGAATCGGTTCCGCCTTCTGCGCGGCTGCCTGTGTGGTGTTGACGACATGTCCGTCTGCAGTCAGGACATCTCCTTCGGAGCTGTTTACAATGGTATCGGAATATGCGTTGTCAGAGACAGAAGGAGCAGCCAGCACAGGCTGAAGAAAAGACATACAAAGAACGCCGCTGCAGGCAGCGGCGCAAATGGTTTCATTGAGTTTACGAAAACCGGTGTTGTTCCGGTTATATCTCTTATTTCGCAAGGGCTTCAATCTTCTCCTGAAGAGTCTCTTTGGGAATCAGACCCACACTTGAACCGACCACTTCCCCGTTCTTAAAGAATAAAAGTGTGGGAATCGACATCACATGATATCTCTCTGCAATGTCTGCTGCGTCGTCGACATTGAGCTTGCCGATCTTGACCTTTCCCTGGTATAAGGGTTCCATTGCTGTCACATACGGGCCCATCATCTTGCAGGGACCGCACCAGTCTGCGTAGAAATCTACAACAACCGGAATCTCACTTTTCAAAACTTCTTTTTCAAAATTGTCTGCTGTAAAAATCATGATATACTCCTCTCTCCCGCAGACGTAAGCTATGCAACAGGTTCATCAACAGGTAATCTGTCTGCGGAACGGATCTTTGCAGAGAGATTATAACACAGCTCACGAAACGTCAACAGGAGCCTCTCCTTCCGGCTTTCGCTTTAGAATATATTTGTTGATTTTGTTTCCCTTCGCGGAAAAACGCTCCTCATACTCCGTCATGACATTTCCCTCATTCATAACCGGATCTGCGTGAAGATCGTAGGTGACGGCATCCATCACAAAAGAGCTGAAGGGAACCTCTTCTACTGCAAAATCAAAAAGCTCCCGGTTGTCTGTCTTAAATTCAATTCTTCCGTCCTCGCTCAGAATGACATCATAACGGCGAAGAAATTCCTTCGAGGGAAGGCGCCTTTTGGCATTTCGCTTCTTCGGCCAGGGGTCAGAGAAATTCAGATAGATGACATTTACTTCTCCGGGAGCAAAGTATTCCGTGATCAGCTCTGCTTCGCCGCGGATAAAGCGGAGATTCGGCAGCTGCAGCTCATCCTGCCGGTCCACACCCCGCAGAAGTACACTGGAATATTTCTCAATCCCAATGTAATTGATTTCAGGATGAAGCTGGGCAAGCTCCAGAATAAATCTTCCCTTTCCGGTTCCAATCTCAAGATAGATGGGATTGTCGTTTCCGAACACTTCTTTCCAGGTTCCTTTGTTTTCTTCCGGGTTCTGAATTACAAACGGGCTGGCAGAGATGGTATCTCTTGCCCGCGGAATATTGCGAAGTCTCAATGCGTATCTCCTTGTATGAAATGAATGCTTCGGTATTTTGCTTCAGGCTCCTTTATGATAGCAAACACACTGATTTTGAACAAATTTAATTCCGAGTTTATTGCCTTTTTATTTCTCTGTGAGAAAATACTTAATGTAGCTTCCCATACCTGTTTTGTGACCGGAGGGGACCGTCCGGTTCTTTCCTGAAACGGTATTTTGAATTATTACAACGCTGCGGCAATTTTCCACAGCAGAAATGAGACATTATGGATGAAGTAAAAGAACCGAAAAAACCATTGATGACCTTCTGGATTGTAGCGATGGTTCTTCTGTTTCTTCTGAATCTGGTGGCCGTTCCGATCGCGAGAAGCTCGCAGATCAAGGAAACGGACTACGGTACGTTTATGAAGATGACGGAAGAAAAGAAGATCGATAAGGTCGAGATCGAATCCAATAAGATTCTGTTCACATTGAAATCAGAGGGTGAGGATCCGAAGAAAATACAGACCGTCTATGAAACCGGACTGATGGATGACGCGGGACTTGTACAGCGGCTGTATGATGCGGGTGCAAATTTCTCCAGTGAAATCATTGAGCAGCAGTCTCCTCTTCTCTCCTTCCTGATTTACTGGATTCTTCCGATTGTGATCTTTACGGTCATGGGGAACATTCTGCGCAAGAAGATGCTCAAGAACATGACCGGGGATGACAGCATGACCTTCGGAGGAGGCTTCGGCGGACTTGGCATGGGGAAAAGCAATGCCAAGGTTTACGTGAAGTCCTCGGATGGAATCAAGTTTTCGGATGTAGCAGGCGAGGAGGAAGCCAAGGAAAATCTTCAGGAGATTGTTACCTATCTGAAGAATCCGACGAAGTATCAGGAGATCGGTGCGAAGATGCCGAAGGGGGTGCTTCTTGTAGGCCCTCCCGGAACCGGTAAAACCATGCTGGCAAAGGCGGTTGCAGGCGAAGCGGATGTGCCGTTTTTCTCCATGTCCGGCTCTGAGTTTGTAGAGATGTTTGTCGGAATGGGCGCTGCCAAGGTGCGTGATCTGTTCAAGCAGGCAAAGGAAAAGGCTCCCTGCATTGTTTTTATTGATGAAATTGATGCAATCGGCGGAAAGCGCTCCAGCGGCGGCAATTACGGCGGAAACGATGAGAGGGAGCAGACACTGAATCAGCTGCTTACGGAGATGGACGGCTTTGAAGGAAACAACGGCGTCATCATTCTGGCAGCGACCAACCGTCCGGAATCTCTGGATGCGGCATTGACTCGTCCCGGACGTTTCGACCGGAGAGTTCCGGTGGAGCTTCCGGATCTTAAGGGGCGTGAGGATATCCTTAAGGTACACGCAAAGAAGATCCGGATTGCGGATGATATTGACTTCAACAAGATTGCCAGGATGGCAGCAGGTGCCTCCGGTGCAGAGCTTGCCAACATAGTCAACGAGGCAGCTCTTCGCGCTGTTCGTGACGGAAGAAGCTTTGCAAATGAGAGCGATATGGAGGAATCCATCGAGGTTGTCATTGCCGGCTACCAGAAGAAAAATGCAATCCTTTCCGACAAGGAGAAACTGGTCGTTTCGTATCATGAAATCGGTCATGCTCTTGTGGCTGCACTGCAGGATGGCACTGCTCCGGTTCAGAAGATTACAATTATTCCGAGAACAAGCGGAGCTCTTGGCTATACCATGCAGGTGGACAAGGGAAATCACTATCTGGTGAGCAAGGAAGAACTGATGAGCGAAATTGCAACGCTCTGCGGCGGACGTGCAGCCGAGGAGGTGGAATTCCGTTCGGTATCTACCGGAGCTTCGAATGACATTGAAAAGGCAACCAAGCTTGCACGCCAGATGATTACGCAGTATGGTATGAGCAGTGAATTTGGTATGGTTGCGCTGGAAACCGTGAACAACCAGTATCTTGGCGGCGACTCTTCTCTGGCCTGCTCGCCGGATACACAGACGAAGATCGATCAGCAGGTGGTCAGCCTTGTGGAGCAGCAGCATCAGAAGGCAATCCGGATTCTGACAGAGAACAAGCACAAGATGGATGAGCTTGCACAGTATCTCTATGAGAAGGAAACCATCACCGGGGATGAGTTTATGGATATTCTGAACCGTAAGCCCCAGCTCGAGGATAAGACTGCGGAAGCCGCTGCTGAGAAAACGGAAAGAGAGGAATAAACGGGTGGAAAATCATAAGGAAATCATCGAGTATCGCTATGACACGCAGCTTCTTCTGGATGTCTACGGAATGGATGATGATGCATGCGACGATCTTGTCGATGAGACCAGAGATTACATTATTGACAATTTTAAGGGAGACTGCCTGATTGTTGCTGGTGATACCGGTGAAGACGAAATCGGCGGAGAAAAGGCGACATTGAAGCTTCATTACCACACCAATGAGCCCTGGCTGGTGCTGGAGTACTTCCGCTCTCTCGGAGAGATCTACGACATTGTTGTCGAAGATATGCAGCGGCAGACCGACGGATTGCACGGCTGATGTGCAGCTGTAAAGGATGCAGAGGAGGATTCGTTCCTCCTCTTTTTTTTGTCCGAAAAAACAGACTCCCGGATTACATTTCAGATTTAGATCAGATTTGAATCAGCAGAACGCATCGGAATATGTGAATTATGTGGATAACTGAGCAAAATGTTCCAACCGGCAGTGGAAATAATTAGATAGAAGTACAGAAATCCATGCAACATCAGGAATGGATCTTGTCCTGAACCCGCATCTTTGTTACGATGCATCCATCTTCCAAAGAGATTCCGCGAGAATCTGGCGGAAGATTGGAAATCGTTTCTGAGACCGCTCAGGGCGATCCCATCATCTGCAGACCGGAGTTCTTCCGGCATGCCTGACCATTCGGAAACAGGCAGTAACTCATCTTCAATTTCATTTAGAACATCATACAGAACAGGAGCGATACAAATGACGGATCAGAAGGATCCCGAAAGGGTGATCATTTGTGACAGCGAAACCTGTTACGGAGAACGGCTGATGGAGTATCTGAAGGGGCATCTTCCGTTTCCGTGCGAGATGGAGCTGTATACATCGGCAGAAAAACTGCAAAGAAGCGAAAAAAGAGAGAGCGATGGAAATGCTTCGCTTCTTATCATTTCGGAGAAAGAGTACGAAAAGGGAGCAAAGGGGACGGATGAGGAAAGAGTCCTTGTCCTGAATGAGAGCGGGAAATATCTGGGCGGAAAGGTACACACCATCAGTAAGTACCAGTCCTCCGGTGTGATTCTGGAGATGGTGAAGGAACTGGCAATGGGGCAGGAAGGCGCCTCGCCGGGAATGATCCGTCATGGAGAAGAGTGTCGGCTGATCGGCTGTTATACACCGATTTCCAGGTGCCTGCAGACAACCTTTTCCCTGATGTTCGGACAGCTTCTTGCAAGGCAGCATAAGGTGCTTTATTTGAATTTTGAGAATTATCCGGGACTGGATCGGATGCTTGGCAGAAGCTTTCGCGGAACGATAGCGGATCTGCTTTATTACAACGAATGTGCAAGGGAGAAGCTGACTGCACAGCTGGCTCTTCTGACAGAGAATCTGAATGGTCTGGACTATATTCCTCCGATGAAATCCTTCACGGAGCTGAAGGCGGTTCTGAAGGATCAGTGGATCGGACTTTTCCATTCGCTGGAAGAGATTACAGATTACGAATATATCATTCTGGATCTTTCAGAGTCTGCGGAGGGCCTGTTTCAGATTCTGAGGGAGTGTGATCGGATTTTTACGATTGTGCGAGAGGATGAATGGTCCGGGGCGAAGCTTGCAGCGTACGAACAGCTTCTTCAGATGAATGGGTATGAGGACATTGCAGCGAGAACAAGGAAATGCCGATTCCCGATTTTCCGTGAGCTTCCTGCAGCAATGGAGAACCTGACACATGGAGAAATGGCAGACCTTGTTCGCAGGATGATGGAAGAGGAAGGTTATGAAGGGCTCTGAGAGAGAACGGGAAGAAGAAAGGGGCTCCTTATTTGCGGAAAGGAGCCGGAGAATACGTGAATGCGTACTGGAGAGAATTGATTTTTCTGCGGAAGTCAGTGATGAAAGGGTTCTGGAGCTGATTGATGAAGAAATTACGTTGTTTGCTTCCGAAGAAGAGGTTCTCGTTTCCGAAATGAAGAAGCTCCGACAGGAGGTGTTTCATTCCCTGCGAAAGCTCGACATCTTGCAGGATCTTGTGGACGATCCTTCCATCACGGAAATTATGATCAACGGTGCCGATTCTGTCTTTGTTGAAAGACGGGGAGCGGTGAGTCAGCTCCCTGTCAGGTTTGGATCCGAAGAAAGGCTTTTGGATGTTGTGACCCGTATCGTCTCTTCCTGCAACCGCGTCGTCAGTGAATCTTCTCCGATTGCGGATGCGAGACTTCCAAACGGTGACCGCGTGAATGTCGTGCTTGCTCCAACAGCTCTGAACGGACCGATTCTTACGATTCGAAGGTTCCCGGAGCATCCGATTGAAGTGAAGGATCTTCTCGGATTTGGCTCAATGTCTCAGAATGTTGCGGATTTTCTGGGAGCTCTGGTACAGGCGGGATACAACATTTTTATCAGCGGTGGTACCGGCTCCGGAAAAACCACATTTCTGAACGCAATGTCGTCCTTTATTCCGAAGGAGGAGCGGGTCATTACGATTGAGGACAACGCAGAGCTGCAGATCCGGCATATTCCCAATCTGGTACGGCTGGAAGCAAGAAATGCAAATGTAGAGGGCTGTGTTCCGATCAGCATACGTGATCTGATTCGTACATCCCTTCGAATGCGGCCGGACCGGATCATTGTCGGCGAGGTCAGAGGCGGCGAAGCGGTAGATATGATTCAGGCTATGAATACGGGACATGATGGCTCCATGTCCACCGGACATGCCAACAGTGCAAAAGACATGATGTCCCGTCTGGAGATCATGATTCTTCAGGGAGCGGAGCTTCCCATTGCGGCAATCCGCGCACAGATCGCGTCGGCTCTGGATATCGTGGTTCACCTGGGAAGACTGCGCGATAAGAGCAGAAAGGTGCTGGAAATTGCAGAAGTGCTTGGGATTCAGGAGGGAGAGATCGCCATGAGGACGATATTCCGGTTTGAAGAAAGAGGGGAATGCAATGGGAAGATTACAGGAGTCTGGGTTCGGGAGAATGAACTGGAGAAGAAGGATAAGCTGGCTCTTGCAGGAATTCGACTTCCGGACGGATAGAAAACGAATTCTGTTTCTTCTGGAAGCACTTGGAATCACTCTCATAATTTGTCAGGTGTTCTATTCTTCACTGACGGCATTTATTTTTCTGCTCCCTCTGACAGCAGCAATTTATCTTCGAAGCAAGAAGAGGGAGGATGAGAAAAGATGTCAGGAGCTGGTGACAGAATTTAAGGAATGCATGAACAGCCTTCTGACGGCATTGAAAGCGGGATACTCCTGTGAAAATGCTTTTCGCGCTGCAGAAGAGGAAATGATTGTTTTCTATGGAAAGCACAGCGAGATTGTGTGTGGTCTGAACCGGATTGTCGGCGGACTGGACAGCAATGTTCCTCTGGAAGAGCTGCTTCGGGGATTTGCATCGGAAAGCAGATCGGAGGAAATCCGGGACTTTGCGGAAATCTTTGCCATTGCAAGGAAAAGCGGCGGCAACATGACGGACATTTTACAGCGAACGATTTCACAGATCCAGAATCGGATGGACGTGGAACGGGAAATCCGTGTTCTTATGAGCAGTAAGAAACTGGAACAGACCATCATGGATGTTGTTCCGTTTGGAATCATTGCATATATCGGAATCACCTCCCGGGGGTTTTTCGATGTTCTGTATCACAATGCGGCAGGGGTTTTGATTATGACAGCCTGCCTTCTGGCTTATCTGGGGGCGTTTGTCCTGTCTGAGAAAATCGCAGCAATCAAGGTATGAATTCAAATCTGGTAGGATTCTATGATTCAAATCTGTGTTTATCTTTTCATCCTGGCCCTGTTTCTTCTGCTGGGGATTCTGTCTCGAAATGAGAAGGCTCTTTTATCCGAATCGGATTCCTGTGTGAGCCGGTGGCTTCGAAGAATGTCCGTTTATCTGTACCGGAAGCATCTGAGACTTCGAAGGAAGAGAGGGCGGCGGGGAGCATCATCGGAAAGCTCTTCTGCGGAGATGGTCCGGCAGAATCTTCGGATTCTCCATCCCTCTGTCCGGATCCGGACAGAAGAGGCGAAATATTTTGTGGATAAGATACAGATCATTCTGGTCTTTTTACTGGCAGCGGATATTCTTGCTGCTGCACTCTGGTTTTCTGACAGGCAGGAACCCTTGATTTCCGGGGAAGGTGTGATACAGCGGCCGGAGGATTCCGGATCGTCCTATCAGCTTACGGCGGAGGTGAGTACGGAAGATACATCCGGAAAAAGCGTTTCGATTGGTGAATACGATCTGAAAATTGATGGCCGTAAGTACACAGAGGAGGAAGCAGAGCGTCTTATCCTTCAGCTTTTCCAAAAGCTTCCGGAATTGATTCAGAAGGAGAATCGGAATTTGAATTATGTAACCGGCGATCTGGAGCTGATTTCGTCGGTCGAAGGATATCCGTTCCATATTTCCTGGGAGAGCAGCGATTACAAGACAGTGGATATGGATGGAACCGTGAACTCGGACGAAATTGCGGCAGGAGAACATAAAAAAGTACAGCTTACGGCAGAGCTTTCCTATGAAGGAAGGAAGAGCAGCAGGACCTATGACGTTTTTGTTTTCAGAAAACCGGAAAGTGAAGAAGTAAAACTGATGGAGGGGATCCGCAGAGAGCTCGAAGAAACGGAGAGCAGGACACAGACGAAACAGGAATTTCGGCTGCCTTCTGCAGTGAATGGAATTCCTCTGCAGTGGAGAGAGAAGAAGGAGGACAGGAGCGTCCTTTTGTTTGTTCTTCTTGCGGCTGCCGGGGTTGCTGCATTTGCCGGAAAAGACCGGGAGCTTCACAGAAGGGTTCTGGATCGGGACAGGGAGCTTGCACTGGATTATCCGCTGATTATCAGCAAGATGACGCTGTACCTCGGAGCGGGAATGAGTATGCGGAATATTTTCTATCGCCTGGGGGAGGATTATCAGAGGCAGCAGAAAGAAGGAGGTGAGAAACGCTATGTATATGAAGAAATTCTTCTGGTATGCCGTGAGCTTGACAATGGGATATCGGAGGGAGCCGCCTATACAAATTTCGGAAAGCGGTGCCGGTCCTGGCACTATTCCAAACTGAGTACTCTTCTTGTATCCAACATCAAGAAGGGAAACAGTGAGCTTCTAAGGGCTTTACAGGAAGAAGCAGACCGCTCGTTTGAAGAGAGAAGAAGCATTGCAAGACAAATGGGAGAAGAGGCCGGGACCAAGCTGCTTCTTCCTATGATGATCATGCTGGGAGTTACGCTGGTAATTATTATGATTCCGGCCTATTTCAGCTTCTCCCTGTAGGCAGCAACAGAAAGTGAGTTGCCGCAGAAAGGCTGCGGCAGGAAAGGACACTATGAAAAAAGCAGGTTATGCGTGGTTTCGAATCAAGAATTATATGAAAGAAAAGCTTCATTCCGGACATCGTTTCCTTACGGATGAATCCGGTATGGGAACTGTGGAGCTGATTCTGATCATTGTGGTTCTGATCGGACTGGTGATTATTTTCAAGAAACAGCTGACTTCCTTGGTGAATACGATTTTCGAGACGATTACCAGCAAGAGCAATGACGTTCTCGGGTAACCGGAATACAGAAAAGGCAAGATGAAGAAGAGAAAAGTGAAGAGAAAAGATGGGTATCTGACGGTTTTTCTTGCCTTGTCACTTCCGATAATTCTCTCCCTCGTTTTCGTTCTTCTGGACGGAGCAAGAAGAAATGCAATTCGGATGCAGACGGAGTTTGCGACAGATATTGCTGTGAATTCAGCACTGGCGGAGTTTAACAGGGAGCTGTTCTTACAGTATGACCTTCTGATGATCGATACTTCGTATGGAGCAGGAAATCCGTCTGCATCCAATACAAAAGAACACGTTCGGAAATATCTTGAAAAGAATCTGTCTTCGGGAGGCGTGCGCTCTTTTCGGAAAGGTGATTTTACCGGAACCTCACTGAAGGACCTGCAGCTGTCGGAGACAAGATTTGCCGCAGACCGGAACGGTCAGGCCGTGAAGGAGCAGATTCAGGCCTATATGTCGGCAGAACCGGTTGGCGAGCTTGCTTCCGGGTTATTGGAGTCGGTAAACGGATTCAATGGCTTTGGCTTCGATACCTCGGAGTGGGCAAGACGGAAAGCTGAGAACGAAGAGGAATTGCGAAAAGGGCTGGAGGAAGCAAGAAGACGGAGAGAAGAACGCACCGGAGAAGACGGGAATGAGGAGATGCCGGAAGGAGAGGCGGAGGCCTCTGAAGCTGCTTCCTATGCAGCGGCAAACGGGATCGATGAAGAGCATGCGTGGGATCCCTGGAAGGAGGTCAATGCTTTATATGGAACACCGATTCTGAAAACTGTTCTGGGTGACGGCGGAGAAATCAGCTCGGAAAGCGTCCGGGCAAATGACTATCTTTCCCATCGCACACCCATTCAGGGGGATGGAGCGAAGGTTGCAAACAGTCATCATTACAGTGAAGTCAATGCTCTCCTGATGAATGCATATCTGAATGAAAAGTGTGGGAATTATCGGAATACACTGGAGAAAAGCCGGCTGAAATATCAGATGGAGTATCTGCTCTATGGAAAAGATTCAGACCGTGAGAATCTGGAAAAGACGGCGGAAACACTGCTTCTGGTTCGCCTTGCAGCGAACATGGCATATCTGTATTCGGACGGAGGAAAGAAGGCAGAGGCAAAATTCTGGGGAGTACTCCTGTCTTTGATTTGTTTCAGTCCGGAGCTTGAGCCGCTGTTTACCAATGCGATTCTTCTTGCCTGGATTTATTCCGAGTCGATCTGTGATTTGAAAGCATTGTTTGCGGGAGAGAAGGTACCTTTGATGAAGAATTCCGGTACATGGAAAACCGGACTTCTTTCGATCTTCAGACCTGGCCTTTCTTCCGGACATTCCGGATCCGGGAGCGGTTTGGATTATGTTGGCTATCTGAGAATTTTTCTTTTTCTGGAGAACGGAAATACACGGGATTTCAGACTGATGGATCTGATGGAGATGGATGTCCGGAAAGCAGAAAAGACGGAGAACTTTCGTCTGGATGGCTGTCTGGATACCTTCTCCATTGATGCTGTGGTAAGCGGGCGGGCCGGTTATGAATGCACAATTCATCGGGAAGCAAGCTATGAATAAAACCATTGAAAATGGCAGGTGGAATCGGGATATCACATGACAAGGGGAGGCTGGAAGCGATGCGCTTTTGGAGAATAAGATCCGTTTACAAAATGAATCATAAAATCAGAAGGCCTCTTCGGGAAACGGAAACCGGAAGGGCATCGTTTCCAGCCTCCTATCTTGCAGGCAGTATGACCGTGGAAGCTGCTTTGGTTCTTCCGATTTTTCTCTTTTTCATGATGGAAATTTTATATCTGTTCGATGGAATACGATTGCAGAGCAGCATGATTGCGGCACTTCATGAAACGGGAACACAGATTTCCGAATATGCATTCTATGCGAAGTACGGGATAGAGGGGAAGGAATTTCTTCCGGAAAAGGGAATGACCGGAACATTGGAATCGCTTGCAGTGTCTGAGACATATGTGAGGAAATCGGTATCGGATTTTCTTGGAGATGAATATCTGGAGCATTCCTGTCTGGAAAACGGAAAAAGAGGAATCTCCTATCTGCGATCTTCTATTCTGACAGAGGATGGAATTGTTGACATCTCTGCCGATTATCGGATTCGACCGTTTCTTCCCTTGTTCGGATTGAAAAGCCTCCCGGTACAAAGCCGCTATTACGGTCACGCCTGGACAGGTTATGAGATTGGGAGTGCGAATGGCACGGGCGGGCAGGAAGCGGAAGAAGAGGAAGAAACTGTTTATGTTACATCTGCCGGAGTGGTTTATCACAGAAATCGTAACTGTACATATCTGAAGCCATCGATCCGGAAAATCGATGCCTCTCTGGTGGATGCCGCAAGAAGCAGGGACGGATCCAGATATTATGCCTGTGAATCCTGCAAACCGGAGAAAACAGGGACGTTGGTCATCACCACGGACGGAAACCGGTATCATTCGTCAGCGTCCTGTTCGGCAATTCGGCGGGAAATACAGGAAATCAGTGAGTCGGAGGCAGAGAAAACAAGAAGACCCTGTTCCAAATGCGGCGGGTGAGCGAAGAGACAGTTTATACGAGGAAAAGGAACAATGAAGAGCAGAAAGGATGATTCGCATGGAAGAAATCATCGGATATATGGCGGCGGCTGTGTATCTGGCGGGGAGTGGAATTGAGGATCTGAAAAAGCATAGTGTACCGGTATGGTGGCTGTTTCAGGGGATGGCAGCAGGAATGATGTGGAGAATGGCCCTTTTGTGTTCCGGGAAAAGTGATGGGAAGGAATTCATTATGTGCTTTCTTCCCGGAGCTTGTCTTCTTCTTATTAAAAGGCTTAGCGAAGCTGTGGGAGGAGGGGATGGAATTTCCTGGATTGGAATCTGTATGTTTCTGGGAATAAAAACAGGGCTCATCGTACTTGCGATTACCTTTGGTCTTGCTTTTTTCTGGAGTGCAATGCTGGTGATTTTGAAAAAAGCCGGGAGAAAATCCCGAATCCCGTTTCTTACCTTCAGTCTGGCCGGATTTATGATCTGGACAGGAAGCTGCCTTTTTGTTCAACAGGAGATTCTGATGTGATGATCAAAGAGGAAATAAAGGAGCAGAAACTTCGAATAAAGGGATATATGACGGTGGAAGCAGCATTTGTCATGCCGATGGTACTCTGCATCTTTGTCATGCTGATTTACACGTCATTTTATCTCTATGACCGATGTGTGTTTAAACAGGATGCTTTTATTCTGTGCTTTCGTGAGAGCATTCGGAAGGAAGAAGGGGCACCGAGAGTAGATCCCTCGTATATGAAACAAGGAGAAGCCAGACAGTTTGAAAGCAAGTATTTTGCAGTGAGCGATCTGGAAACATCCGCAAAAGCCATGGGAAAGAAAGCTGTGTTTCAGGGCTCTGCCAGAGTACTTCCGACCTCCTTCGGAAGTTATTTCCTGATGCCGAAATCCATCTGGAGACTCACCTTCTACGGGAGTGCAAGAAAGACAGATCCTCCCTGGTCGATACGAAGCTATCGAAGAAAAACGTATGTTGTAAAGAAGGGGCTGAAGGCATTGGAGAGTATTGCCGGCTCTGAGCCGGAGTAAGCTGCTTTTGGATTTCAGGAGGAAAAGGATTTATATGGAACATCGCATGTATTCAGACGCAATGACAAATTATCTCGTTCTCCGATGCCCGCAGGATGCTCAGAATGGATATCAATACCGCATGCTTGCGGTAAATCGCATCAAAGGGCTGCTGCCCTGCAGCTTTCGAACCATAGATGGAGAGCATTTTCTTTATTACGGCATAACGTCGAGACAAAGTGTTGCCAGAATGTATGATCACAGACTGATCACAGGGGAGGAACTCCGAAAGATTTTATATTCTATGGCCGGAATGATCCATACATTATCGGAGTTTCTTCTGGATCCGGAAAAGCTTATTCTGGACCCGGAGTATATCTTTTTTGATTACGAGGAGGAACGGTATTTTTACACCTATTATCCGGAACCGCAGGGGAAGAGTCGGACAGAACTGTTTGAATATCTGTCTGAACGGACGGATGAAAATGATCATACGGCCAGAATCGTAATCTACCGGCTCTGCGAGCTTTCAGAAACACCAAATTTTGTATTGCGTGAAAAACTGCTGGATCATGAGTATCGAATGGCTGAAGTCGGGGAAGATGCCGGAGAAAGTGAAGCATCTCCTCTTCCCTCCTTGGAAACGTCAGATGGTAAATCGGAAGAAAATGAGGATGATCCCTTTGCTGAGTTACCTTCGGAAGCCGAAAAGAAAAAGAATTCCGGGGGAATTTCACCGGGAAAGCTGCTCGGAATCGCAATCTTCTTTTTTGCCTCGGCAGCAGGGCTGTGGATCAGCGGGTATTGGATTGAATTTACAGAAGAGGAATTATTTGGCGTGCGAGCAGGAATTCTGTGCTGTCTGATTCTGGCGGTTGCAGCGACGCTGGCCGGAATGATTCTTTCCTGGAAAAATGGAAAGAGAAGCCTGGCGGAGGAACAGAGAAAGAAAGAGGAGAAGAGAAAGAATGCCATGGTGCAGACGGAAGAATAGTTTCTGCACGAAAATGATTGTGCTATGATGAATCCATGATTTCTGTAGAGGTGCTGCGGACATATTGCGGCAGAAAGGAAGACATGAGAGACAGTAACTGCATTTTCTGTAAGATTGCAAATGGGGAGATACCTTCCGGAACAATTTATGAGGACGAGAAATTCCGGGTTATTCTGGATCTTGGTCCGGCGACCAGAGGACATGCATTGATTCTTCCCAAGGAGCACTATGCCAATTTGTTTGAGATGCCGGAGGAGTTGGCTGCGGATGCCATGAAACTTGCGAGGAAAATCGCAGAGCTTCAGAAGAACAGGCTTCATGCAGATGGACTGAATCTGGTTCAGAACAATGGCGCATCGGCAGGACAGACGGTAGAGCATTTTCATATTCATCTGATTCCGCGCTATGAAAATGATGGACAGACCATTGGCTGGAAGCCCGGAGAACCGTCCGGGGAAGAACTGGAAGAAATCCGACGCGAGCTGACAGAAGACTGAGAATATTGGAGTATCTTTATGAGCAGTATACGGGAAATAGAAGTTTCACAGATCACAGAAGCTGTCAAAGATATGTGCATTGCTGCAAATTATGGATTATCTGAGGATATGCAGGAAAGCCTGAAGAAAGCGGCATCGCAGGAAACGTCTCCGTTGGGGACGCAGATTCTTGCTCAGCTGGAGGAGAATCTGGAAATTGCACGCACCGAACAGATTCCGATTTGTCAGGATACTGGCATGGCGATTGTTTTTCTGGAAATCGGGCAGGAGGTCCATTTTATCGGCGGTGATCTGACGGAAGCTGTGAATGAAGGCGTTCGCAGAGGCTATACGGAAGGATACCTTCGTAAATCTGTTGTATCGGATCCCCTGCTCAGAGAGAACACAAGGGATAATACGCCGGCGGTCATTCATATGTCGATTGTGCCGGGAAGCCGGGTGAACATTACCGTTGCGCCGAAGGGATTCGGAAGCGAGAACATGAGCAGAGTATTTATGCTCAAACCGGCGGACGGGGAAGATGGAGTCGTCCGTTCTGTTGTGCAGGCAGTAAAAGAAGCCGGACCGAATGCGTGCCCTCCTATGATTGTCGGAGTGGGAATCGGAGGAGATTTTGAAGAATGTGCACTGCTGGCGAAGAAAGCTCTTACCTTAAATACACAGGGGCATTCAGAACTTCCTCACGTGTGCAGACTGGAAAAGACGATTCTCGATAAACTGAATCAGATTGGACTTGGACCCGCAGGACTTGGAGGACGTACAACGGCAATGAGCGTTCGGATTCTGACATACCCGACGCATATTGCCGGACTTCCTGTGGCTGTGAATATCTGCTGTCATGTCAATCGTCATGAGAGCAGATGCATATAAGAAGCGGCAGAACTTCTTAATACTATGTCATTTTGCAAACGACAGGAGACCAGCAACATGGAAAAACACATTCAGGTTCCTTTTGATAAAGATACGGCAAGAACATTAAAGGCCGGAGATATGGTCTATTTAACCGGCACAGTTTATACCGCCAGGGATGCTGCTCATAAGAGGATGGACGAGGCCTTAAATGCCGGAGAAAAATTGCCTTTCGATCTGAAGGGAAACATTATTTACTATATGGGACCTTCCCCGGCAAGAGCGGGAGCTGTGATCGGAGCAGCAGGCCCGACTACAGCAAGCAGGATGGATAAGTATACACCACGGCTTCTTGATCTTGGAATGAGCGGAATGATCGGGAAAGGAAAAAGATCCCCGGCTGTTCAGGATGCGATTATCAGAAATGAAGCGGTATATTTTGCTGCAATCGGCGGTGCGGGAGCGTTGCTGTCCAAGCATATCGTGTCATCGGAAATAATCGCATATGAAGATCTTGGTACAGAGGCAATTCGGAAGCTTACTGTTGAGAACTTCCCTGTAATCGTAGTCATTGATTCAAAGGGAGAAAATTTGTACCAGACTGTTGAAAAAAGTACAACATCTTGTGATTGACTTTTAATATGCCTGATTGTATAATTTAGCATGCTCTCAAGAAGGGCTTCCCACTTGAAGAGTGACTTGGCCAAGGAAACCTTGGAATCAGGCTTTGGAGAAATACTCAAGAGGCTGAAGAGGCGCCCCTGCTAAGGGTGTAGGTCGGTTAATACCGGCGCGCGGGTTCAAATCCCGCTTTCTCCGCTTTGCAAGATGGATTCGGGAGACTGAATTCGAAGTTTTCAAAAATTTGAAAAAACTACTTGCAATTCGAAAACAGCGTTGATACAATACGATTCGCTGTTCGAGAGAACAGGATCTCACAAGACAATAACTTC
>ERZ1026880.29-NODE-29-length-88323-cov-4.951930_pt1 | contig 88323 bp, 78 predicted proteins | sample MGYA00380170_ERZ1026880 | MGnify/ENA primary metagenome ERZ1026880 (study PRJEB33269, sample SAMEA4719806) | human gut metagenome | biome: human-associated habitat; feature: organic feature; material: feces | place: Cameroon | collected 2013-10 ...
GCTTCTCCGCCGCCGACCTGGGGCCGCTGGCACAGGAAGGGGCGCTGTCCTGCAAGGGGCTGACCCGGCAGATGTTCCACATCCCCCAGGCCACCCTGGACGACCTGCCCCTGGACCACGGCGGCATCGTCACCGTGGACGGGGAAAAGGCCGGCGTCTACAAAAACCCCCAGGGGGTCTGCTATGTGGTCAATCCACGCTGTCCCCACCTGGGCTGTCAGTTGGAGTGGAATCCGGATGAAAAGAGCTGGGACTGCCCTTGTCACGGCTCTCGGTTCGACTACCAGGGCAACCTGCTGGACAATCCCGCCTTAGAGAACCTGGAACCCTTGCCTTGACCTGGCGCCTGTCGTATAATGGCCTTAAAACGGCAGGAGGCGCAGGACATGGACGCTCTGGAACAGAAATATCAACGCTTACAGGACATCTTGACCCAGTTTGGCTCAGTGGCCGTGGCCTTCTCCGGCGGTGTGGACTCCACCTTTTTGCTCTACGCCGCCCAGGACACTTTGGGGGACAACGCTCTGGCGGTCACTGCCGTCACCGCCGCCCTGCCCCAGCGGGAGCGGCAGGGGGCGGAGGCCATCTGCGCCCAACTGGGCGTCCGGCGGCTGGTGTATCCGTTGGACGTGCTCGCCCTGCCCGCCTTCCAGACCAATCCCCCCGACCGATGCTACCACTGCAAAAAGGCGCTGCTTGCGGGGATGCTGACCTTGGCTCAAGAAGCCGGTTTCCCCACCCTGGTGGACGGCTCCAACGTGGACGACACCGGTGACTACCGGCCTGGGATGCGTGCCCTGGCGGAGCTGGGCATCCAAAGCCCCCTCCTGGCCGCCGGTCTGACCAAAGGGGACATCCGTGCCCTGTCCCACCGCTTCCACCTGCCCACCTGGAACCAGCCCAGCGCCGCCTGCCTGGCCTCCCGCATCCCCTATGGCGAAGCCATCACAGAGGAAAAGCTGGCGCTGGTGGAACAGGCGGAGCAGTTTTTGGCTGGGCTGGGACTGACCGGCCTGCGGGTGCGGCTCCACGGTGGGAATCTGGCTCGCATTGAAGTGCCGCCGGAGCAGCTAGACGTAGTGCTGACCCACCGAATGGAGATTGTTCGGGCGCTGACCGGTCTGGGCTGTACCTATGTGACGGTGGACTTGGCCGGATACCGGATGGGAAGCCTGAACGAGACGTTGGAAAAGGGTTGACAAAGGCGGAACAGTCCGCCTATAATGGTGTTATAAGCAGAAATGCGACACGCGATGACAAAAGCAGGAAGCGGGCAGGCAACCCCCAGCGAGCCGGTGGCAGGTGTGAACCGGCGGTGTCCCCTCTTTCCTCCCCTTTTCGAGCGACCGGTGAAAGCCGGGGTCTGGCAGTCCTTACCCTGTCGGCAAGTGGTCGGTCTTTCCGGTCGGCAATTTGGGTGGCAACGCGGAGCTCTTTCGTCCCAGAATGGTGCGGAAGGGTTCTTATTTTTTGAGATGAAGGAGAATTTCCCCATGTTAGACATCAAATTTGTATGCAATAACCCCGATGTGGTCAAGCAGAACATCAAGAACAAGTTCCAGGACGAAAAGCTCCCTCTGGTGGACGAGGTGATCGACCTGTATCAGAAGAGCCTGAAGGCCAAGCAGAAATCCGAAGCCCTGCGCGCCAACCGGAACAAGCTGTCCAAGCAGATCGGTGTGCTGATGGGACAGGCCAAGCAGGATCCCAGCAAGAAGGAGGAGGCGGAAGCCGTCAAGGCGCAAGTCTCCGCCCAGGCAGAGGAGATGAAGCGCCTGACCGCCGAAGCCGCTGAGCTGACCGAGAAGGTGCGCGCTATCCTGCTCACCATCCCCAACATCATCGACCCCTCCGTGCCCATCGGCCCTGACGACTCCTATAACGTAGAAGTCCAGCGGTTCGGCGAACCGGTGGTGCCTGATTTCGAGGTGCCCTATCACACCGACATCATCGACAAGCTCAACGGCGCAGATTTCGAGGCCGCCGGTCGTGTCTCCGGCAGCGGCTTCTACTACCTGCTGGGCGATATTGCGCGCCTGCACGAGGCTGTCCTGGCCTATGCCAGAGACTTCATGATCGACCGTGGTTTTACTTACGTCATTCCCCCCTTCATGATCCACGGCAACGTGGTGGAAGGCGTCATGTCCTTCCCGGAAATGAACGCTATGATGTATAAGATTGAAGGGGAAGACCTGTACCTGATCGGCACCTCCGAACACTCCATGATCGGCCGTTTCATTGACCAGATCCTCCCTGCCGACCAGCTCCCCCTGACCCTGACCTCCTACTCCCCCTGCTTCCGCAAGGAAGTGGGCGCCCACGGCATCGAGGAACGAGGTCTGTACCGTGTCCACCAGTTTGAAAAGCAAGAGATGATCGTGGTCTGCAAGCCTGAGGACTCCATGTTCTGGTATGATAAGCTGTGGAAGAACTCTGTCGATTTGTTCCGCAGCATGAACATCCCCGTCCGTCAGCTGGAATGCTGCTCCGGTGACCTGGCTGACCTGAAGGTAAAGAGCTGCGACATCGAAGCCTGGTCCCCCCGTCAGCAGAAGTACTTTGAGGTCTGCTCCTGCTCCAACCTAGGGGACGCACAGGCACGCCGCCTGAAGATCCGCTACAAGGACGAGAACGGCAAAACCCGACTGGCACACACCCTGAACAACACCTGCGTTGCCCCTCCCCGTATGCTCATTGCCTTCCTGGAGAACAACCTTCAGGCCGATGGCTCCGTGGCCATCCCCGAAGCACTTCAGCCTTACATGGGCGGCAAGACCCAACTGGGCTGAATCCCCTGCGCTCGTCTGACAAATCGGCCGGCACACGCCATCCCTGTCTTTCAGTGAGGTGTTATTATGTCACAATATATCTATGAAAATCGCTTTTTCAGCACGGATGAGATGCTGAAAGAGTACATCCGATGCGTCATTTACCGGAAAATCTCCCTTCTGGGCGCCCTCTTTGCCCTTCTGTCACTGGTCATGCTGTTGGTGACCTGGCGGGACGGAGATTCGGCCTTGATGGCCATTTTCGGCGTCTGCCTGTTCATCATCCTGGTCGTTCTCCTGTTCTCCCCCGTCTTGACGCTCCGGCAGGTGAAGGCAGACAATCAGCGGATCCACAACGGCCTGCTCTTTGAGACGGTGGTGCGGTTTGGCGACCGCATCCTGGTACAGGAGGGGAGATTCTCCTTTTCCTGTGATTATCATCAGATTTTACAGCTGCACAAGCTCTCCCACTGCTGGGTGCTCATGTTCGGCCCCCGAAATGGCATCCTGCTCGTCCCCGATCGCTTCACCATCGGGGATCCGGACGGTTTTGAAGCCTTCCTGCGGGAGCGCTGTCCCCAGATGAAGTGACACTACATCCCGAAAACGAAGCACTTGGAAGCCCAGCTGGGCTTCCAAGTGCTTTCCGCAATGAAAACACCCCCTGCCCGATTCACAAGCAGGGGGTGTTTCTGTCCGCATAGGAGCAAAGATCAGGAATCCTCCGGACCCAGGCCGTTGGCCTTGCGCAGTTCTTCCAGAGGGGTGACCAGGATCTGACCCTTCATTTCTTCTGCCATGTTTTCAGGCAGGAAGAGACGTTCAGAGCAATCCAGGCCCTCGAAGGTGACGCCGATGAGCTCGTTGATCTCCCGTTCCGGCCAAGCGGCTGCCAGGTCATAGATGGGAGAGATGTCGGGGAGGGTTTCCTCACCACGGACTTCGTAGCTTTCAAACACATCGCCCACAAAGTAGTCGTAGCAGATGACGGGCTGGCCTTCGGTATCTCTGTGGCCGTGGATGAGCAGCAACATTCTGCCCTCGTCACGCATCCTCTGTGCGGTGGGGATGATGTCTTCCTTGTTGATCAGGATCTTTTTATTGGTCTGCATAGGAGCACCTCGTTTCAATCGCTTAACAGATTCTCGGAAGCTGCGCCCCGGTCAGCTTGGCCAGGATACGGGTTCCTCCGAGGTAGGTTTTCAGTACCACTTTTCCGGGGTACGCTCGGCTCACATGGCCAATGGCCGCCGCCTGTTCCCCTCCGGGGGTCTTGTGCAGGGCGGCCAGGACAGCTTCGGCGGACTCCGGTGAGACGACCGCCAGCATTTTGCCCTCATTGGCACAGTACAGGGGATCCAGCCCCAGAATGTCGCAGGCGCTGGCCACCTCATCCGAGACTGGCAGGCCGCCTTCCTCCAGGACGATAGACCAGGGGGTGTTTTCTACGAACTCATTCAAGGTCGTGGCCACCCCGCCTCTTGTGGGATCCCGCAGCACCCGAACGCCGCCGCACGCCAACGCCGCCTTTGCCAGCTGGTTCAGGGGCATACAGTCCGAGCGCAAGTTCCCCGCCTCCATCATACCGCTCCGAGCCAGCATCACGGTGGTGCCGTGGTCACCGATGGTGCCGCTGACCAGCACCACGTCTCCCTCCTGGATGTTTCGGGGGGAAAGCCCCGGCCAGGTCAGGGTGCCGATGCCGGCGGTATTGATGTAGATGCCGTCGCCCTTCCCCCGTTCCACCACCTTGGTGTCACCGGTGACCACCTGGACGCCGCATTTCTGCGCCGTCTCCGCAATGGAAGCGACAATGCGCCGCAGGTCTGCCACCGGCAGACCCTCCTCCAGAATGAAGCCCAGGCTCAGGTACTTGGGCGTGCCGCCGCACATGGAGATGTCGTTCACCGTGCCGCAGACGCTCAACTTCCCGATGTCGCCGCCGGGGAAAAAGTAGGGGCTGATCACATAGCTGTCCGTGGAGAACACCAGGTCGCCCTGGCTGGGCAAGATCGCCCCATCGCCCATGGCGGACAGCGCCTCGTTGGCAAAGGCCGGCACCAGCATCTCCTCGATGAGGCTGGAGGTCTTTTTGCCGCCGCTGCCGTAGTCTAATGTGATAATTTCTTCTAACGGTTTCAAAGTTACACCCTCTGATATTTATACGCAGCGGCACAAGCACCCTCGCTGGACACCATACACGGCCCCACCGGATGCTCCGGCAGGCAAGCCTTGCCGAACAGGGGGCACTGCATGGGGTCTCGGCGACCACGGATGATCTCGCCGCACTTACATCCGGTTCTCTCCTCCTTGTCCTCCGGCTGGAAGTCGAACTTCCGAGCCGCATCGAAGGCGGAAAATTCCGGCCGCAGGGCGTAGCCGCTGTTGGGGATGGTGCCCAACCCACGCCACACATCGTCCTGCCAGGTAAAGGTCTCGGCCATGATCTGCCGCGCCATGGGGTTCCCCTGGGGCGCTACCGCCCGGGTGTACTCGTTCTCCAGGTGGGGGTTGCCCGTCTGGATCTGGCGCAGCAGCTGATACACCGCCGCTAAAATATCTCCGGTTTCAAAGCCAGCGATGACGCTGGGGATCCCGTATTCCTCAGCCAGGAACCGGAATCCTTCCTCCCCCAAAATGGTGGCCACATGGCCGGGGCAGAGGAAGCCGCTGACGTTGAAATCATCGCTCTCGATGATGGCCCGCATGGCAGGCTCCGTCCGTTTGAGCAGGGAGAGCAGGGAAAAATTCTTCCGTCCCCGCGCCTTCGCCTCCTGCACGGCGATGGCCGTCCCTGGGGCGGTGGTCTCAAAGCCCACCCCCAGGAAGATAAACTCCCGATCCGGCTCCTGTTCCGCCATGTCCAGGCTGTCCATAGGTGAATACACCATGCGCACATCTGCGCCCTGGGCGCTGCGCCGCTGGAGGTTATCCCCCGGCACGCTCCCTGGCACCCGCAGCAGGTCGCCGTAGGTGGTGATGGTCACGTTGGGCAGCTGGCTGATGCGCAGCACCTCATCCATGACGCCGGACGGGGTCACGCACACCGGACAGCCGGGGCCGGAGATCAGGTGGATGTGAGGGGGCAGGATCTGCCGCAGGCCGGCTTTGGCGATGGACATGGTGTGGGTGCCGCAGATCTCCATGATCCGCAGCTCTGGCAGATCCATGTCTCGGATGGCCTGGATCAGCTTGCCTGCGCCAGCGGGGTTTCGGAACTGAGCTTCATACAGCATTGGCAGCCTCCGAAATGGCTTCCAGGTTGCGCAGCGCCTGATCCTCCTTCATCTTCTCAATGGCGAATCCGGCGTGGACGATGATGAAATCTCCCACCTTGGGTTCTTTGATGAAGTCGATGCGAACCTTGCGCTGGACACCCGCTGCCTCAGCGATGGCAGTATTGCCTTCGATCTTTACGATTTGAAATGGAATTGCCAGGCACATTACTGGCCACCACCTTTCACTGCAATCATGGTCTGCCCCAGGGAGATCCCCTCGTCGTTGGCAGACACACGATGATGATGATATACTTGGAATCCCGCTTCCGTCAAGGTGTCACGCACCCTGGGGAGCAGGTACATATTTTGGAACACACCGCCGGAAAGCACTACCTTCGTCCGTCCGGTCTTTTCCCGAATGGCCAGGCACTGCACACGGGCAAGTGCCACCAGGGTGTTCATGAACTTGGCCGCAAGCTGCGCCGCAGGCAGGTTTTCGGCCAATTCTCGGAACAGCGCCCCCACCATGGGGCGGAAATCGAACCGGCTCACGCCGTCCGTCTCCTCCAAGGTCACCGGATAGGCGTCCTGGCACGGCTCCGCCATGGCTTCCAGCAGGATGGCGCCCTGACCCTCGTAGGTCACCGCCTCCCGACCGGTCAAAATGGCGTACACGCCGTCAAAGAGCCGCCCCATACTGCTGGCTTTGGGACTGTTCAGCCCACTGACGATCATCTGGGTCAGCAGCTTCTTCTTGCCCTCCGCCATGGGGTACTGCTCCGGACAGCCTGCGTCCAACGCCAGCGCAAAGCCCACACGGCTGATCTCCTTCACCGCCCGATCTCCCCCAGCCAGGGGGATGGGACGGAAGGATCCGTAACGCTGGAATCCGGCGTAGTCCCCTTCCAGGAACTCGCCCCCCCAGATGGTGCCGTCGGTGCCGTAGCCGGTGCCGTCCCAGATGACGCCGATGCAGGGTTCGTCCAGCCGGTTGTCCGCCATGCAGGCGGCCATGTGGGCGTGGTGATGCTGCACCTGCACCAGGGGCAGCCCCTCCCGTTGGCACCGCTCCTGGGCGTAGGCCGTGGAGAAGTAGTCCGGATGCAGGTCACAGACCAGCCGGGTGGGGATAATGCCGAACAGGCGCTGGAAATGTTCGATCTGTCCCTCGTAGTGGGACAGAGTCTCGGCGTTTTTCAGGTCGCCGATGTGCTGACTCAGGAAGAACGCCCTCCCTTTGGACAGGGCGAAGGATGCTTTCTGCTCCGCGCCGCAGGCCAACACCCCCGTACAATCCGCCTGCAAGAACAGGGGTTGGGGTGCATAGCCACGGCTGCGCCGCAGAAAATACGCCTGTCCGTCGACGACCCGCAGCAGAGAGTCATCACAACGGGTGACAATATCTCGGTTATGCACCAAGAACCCGTCAGCAATCCCTTGCAAGTGTTCCACTGCCTCGTTGTTGTCATACATGACCGGACAATCAGAGCGGTTGGCGCTGGTCATAACCAGGGCGTCAAACCCTTCCATGAGCAGGTAGTGGAGGGGGGTATAGGGAAGCATGACGCCTAAGTCCAGGTTTTCGCTCAGGTACGGGCTGGTGCCCGTCCGTTTGCGCAGGAGGACGATGGGACGCCGGAAGCTGGTCAGCTGCGCCTCCTCCTCAGGAGTAATATAGCACAGTTTTCTCGCTTCGTCCACGCTGGCGCACATAATGGCAAAGGGTTTTTCATCTCGATGCTTCCGCTGGCGCAGCTTGCGCAGGGTGTCCTCCTGATCAATCTTGCAGGCCAGGTGGAATCCCCCCAGTCCCTTCACCGCCACAATGCCCTGCTCGCTCAAGCACGCCTGCGCCAGTGCGATGGCGTCCCCCTCCACCGGATGACCGGCGGCGTCCCAGTAGGACACCTGGGGGCCGCACACTGCGCAGCAATTAGGCTGCGCATGGTAGCGCCGGTTTTCAATGTCTCGATACTCCGTCTCGCACTCTGGGCACATGGGGAACGCACCCATAGAGGTGAGGGGGCGGTCATAGGGGACATCTCGGATGATTGTAAACCGAGGGCCGCAGTTGGTACAGTTGAGGAAGGGATACCGATAGCGCCGGTCACGGGGATCTCGCAGCTCCCGCAGGCAATCCTCACAGATGCCCACGTCGGGGCTGACCAGGGTGTTGTTCTCGCCGCGCTTCTCGCTGGCTCGAATGGTAAATCCCGCATAGTTCTTCAGCGCCCCGCATGATTCCACACGGAGCGCTTCAATCACCGCAAGGCGGGGAGGCTGAGCCTTCAGGCGCGCCACAAAGCCCTCGATGGCCTGGGACGTGCCTTCCAGCTCCAGCTCCACTCCGTAACTCTCGTTACGGATCCACCCTTTCAGGTTGAACTCCGTGACCAGCCGGTGGATATAGGGTCGAAACCCTACGCCTTGGACAATGCCAACAACGACCAGCCTGACACGCTGCAAGGTTACTCTGCCTTCTGGGCTGCGGCGGCTGCCGCCTTGGCTGCCTTGGCCGCTTCTGCCTTTTTCTTCATTTCTGCCAACTGTTCCGGCGTGAACTTGGGCTTGGGCGGAGCCTTCTTAATGAACGTTGCCCGAACCATGAAGTCCTCCGGCGTGGTGCCGACCATCATATAATCGTCGGTCAGGGTAATGGACTTGGTTGCGCAGAAGTCGGCGCAGGTGCCGCAGAAGGTGCAGCTGGTCAGGTCGAAGGAGAAGTCGATCTCCTGATCGCCGTTTTCCAGCTTGGTGGCCTTCCGGGTGATGCTCGCCGGTGCGCAGACCCGTTCACACATCCCGCAGTTGATGCAGGTCTTTTCATTGAACGCAATCCGACCACGATAATGTTCCTTCGCCTTGGGAGGATCCCCGGCGGGGAATGCGATGGTGCTGGGCTTCATAAAGAGGTTGGACAGTGCTTGTTTTAAATAGGGAAACATTACTTGCGCATCTCCTTCCTCTTCTCTTTGAGAATCTCGGTTGCCTTGGCCAAGCCGGCCATAATGGCCTCAGGCTTGGGGGTGCAGCCGGCCACAGCAACGTCTACATGAACCCACTTTTCCAGGGGGCCGTCAATGGCATAGCTGCCCTTGAAAACGTTGCCGGAACGGGGACAGGAACCAATACTGACAATGACACGGGGTTCGGGTACCTGTGCGATGGTACGGATGACTCGGTCACGCGTCTGGCGGGTGACAGGGCCGGACACCACAACGATGTCGGCCTGACGGGGGCTGCCTGCCAGGCGGAAGCCCAGACGCTCCGCGTCATAGCGGGGGGTCAGCGCTGCCACAATCTCGATATCACAGCCATTGCAGGAGCCTGCGTTGACGTGGAAAAGCCAGGGGCTCTTAGCCACGCTTTTGTCCATCATTTTCTGAAACATTTATGAGCCTCCTCTTACAGACCTGCCCAAACCATAACCAGGCTCAGGGCAGCCAGACCGGCAACGACGGTCCAGTAGAATTTGAAGACCTGTTCCACTCTCAGGCGGGCACAGACCGCATGGGGCAGGGTCATGCAGATAAAGCTGACCACGCCGCACAGAACCAGGAAGATCAGGACATCAACGACTACGCCCACCGTGCCAGCCAGGCCGACGGTGATGCCGCCCAGGAACATGGCGCAGAACAGCGCGGTCATGATGTACATCTTCACATAGTGGCTCAGACGGAACACCCCCAGGGGGTGGCCGCTGTATTCCGCCAGTGCGCCTTCGCAGATTTCAGTCTCTGCTTCCGCAATGTCGAAGGGGTGGGAACCGACTTCACAGGGGATGACCAGCAGCATGGCAATGGCTGCGGGGATCAGCGCCCAGTGTGCGATCAGGGGGCCGTTGGCTGCCTGATAGGCGGCGATGGTGCTCAGGGAGAAGGTGCAGCCCAGGCCGGAGTCTGCGCCAGCCACACGGCCGACCGCCAGCAGCACCAGCACGAAGGGCAGCTCATAGGAGATCATAGCGACCATCTCACGGCTCAGACCCACGCCTGCGTAGGGGGAGCCAGTGGAGGAGGCGCCGATGATGAGGGTGACACCTGCGATGGTCAGCAGGTACAGGATAACGACCAAGTCCGCACCTGCCGTGAAGGCGGAACCATAGGAGCCCACCGGAATGAACAGAGCAATGACGATCAGACAGGCCAGTCCCAGGTAGGGGGCACCGATGAAGATCGCCTTCTTGGCGCAACGGGGGATGATGGTCTCCTTTGCACAGCACTTGACGAAGTCATACCAAGGCTGGAGGATGGGAGGGCCAACACGGCGCTGCATACGCGCAACCAGCTTCCGGTCGATACCAGCCATCAGAACGCCGAATACCACACAGAACAGCAGACCGGGGAAAATCAGAAGCTGAACCAAATTGATCAAAAATGTCATGATTCTCCTCCTTTACAGAAACGCGACGCAGAAGACCAGGACAAAGGCGATCGCCACCACGCCGTACAGAGCGTAGTCGTTGACGATACCGCTGTGCCAGTCATGCATATAGCTGAAGTACTTTTTCAGGTTATGCTTGAAGCCCCAGAACAGGTCGGAGCCGCCAACCTGAGAATAAACACTTTCTTCACCGGAGAAGAAGGGTTCATACTTGGCGTCAGCCGGAGCAACCTGATCTGCCTGTGCGATCTCAGCCGGCATTTCCAGGGTGCCGACCTTCTTGTTGGAGCCCAGGATTGCGACCAGAGCCACAGCGCAAGTGACGCAGAACAGCAGGAGCAGCCAAACGATGGGATCCCAAGTGCCGGCGAAGTTGATGGCGGTGTCGCCCAGGGTGTTGGTGACGCCGTGAGCGGCTGCGTAGCCATCGCCCATCATCTTATCCACATAGTTCACAGCGTTGGAAGCTGCGGCGGTTGCAGGTGCGAGGAGGTAATCGGTGACTTTGCCGGGCAGCAGGCCGGTGAGGATACACAGGACGGCCAGAATCCACATGGGGATGCGCATACCCAGGGAAACTTCTTTCGCATCCTTGAATTCGGGGTTGAGCTGGCCGAAGAAAACGCTCTGGGAGACCTTGATGAAGGAAGCCAGGGTCAGCACGGAGGTGATCAGCGCAACGATGCAGACAAAGATGAAGAAGAAGTTGTTGCTCTCAGCGCCCTTTTCAAAGGCTGCCTGGTAGATGTACCACTTGGAGGCAAAGCCGTTGAAGGGGGGCAGGCCGCTGATGGAAGCGGCGCCGATGAGGAACAGGATGCAGGTGCGGGGCATCTTCTTTGCCAGACCACCCAGCTTATCCAGATCCAGGCTGCCGGTGGCGTGCTGGACAGCGCCAGCAGTCAGGAACAGCAGACCCTTGAACAGGGTGTGGTTCATGGCGTGGAACAGGCCGGAGCTGAGACCCAGGGCAGTGCCCAGACCCAGAGCGGTGATGACGTAGCCCACCTGAGAGATGGAATGGAAGGCCAGCAGCCGCTTGAAGTTATGCTGATTGAACGCCATGGTGACGCAGACGAACATACTGATGGTGCCAAAGCCGACCACCAGATACTGCACTGCGGGAACCTGGATGTTCTGGAACAGCGCATAGACCAGACGGATGATGCCATAGACGCCGCACTTGGTGAGGACGCCGGAGATCATCAGGGAGATGGAAGCAGGTGCCACAGCGTGGGCATCGGCTGCCAGGGGGTGGAAGGGGAAGATGAACGCCTTGGTGCCGAAGCCGATGAACAGCAGGCCGAAGGCCACCATCAGGATGGGGGTGTTGCCCTTTTCCGCCAGCATGGCAGAGATCTGAGCCAGGTTCAGGGTGTGCAGCTGGTTGTAGAGGATGGTGATCCCCACCAGGACAGCAGTGGAACCCAGGGAGCCGACGGTCAGATACTTGAACGCACCTTCGATGGCGCCTTCATAGTCGTTCCGGAATGCGGTCAGCGCCACGGCGGAGAAGGTCATGATCTCGATCATGACGAAGATATTGAACAAGTCGCCAGAGAGCACCAGACCCAGCACGGAGCCGGAGAGCATGAGGAACAGGCTGAAGTAGTTGGCCTGGCTGTCATCGTGTGCCATATAGGTGAAGGCATAGATGCAGGAGGCAAACACGGCGACCGTGACGATCAGGCCGAAGAACAGGCTCAGCGCATCCACTTCGATGCCGATACCGATGGCCCAGCCGGACACCGGTGCCCAGTCGCCCAGCCAATAAGCAATGACTTCGCCATCCAACATGATCGGCTTGATGAGCAGGAACATGAGAACCATAGCCCCGCCCGTGATGATAAATGAGATGGTGTTGCGGACTGCGGCGCTCTTACGGCCAAACAGTGCAACCAGGAATGCCCCGAGGAACAGACCCATAATGGCCAGAACCGGGAAGTGAGACATATTAATCATTAGCCGTTCAACCTCCTGATCTGATCTGTGTTGATGCTGCCATACTGCTTCTTCGCCATCATGACCAGGCTCAGCGCCATAGCGGTGGTGCAGGCGCCGATGACGATGGAGGTCAAGGTCAGTGCCTGGGGCACAGGATCCACGAAGAAGGATGCTCGGTTGAGTTCGGACATGACAAAGATCGGAGCGGTGCCGCCGTCATGGAAGCCTACTGAAACGATCATCAGGTTGGCGCCATAGTCCGTCATGCCCATGCCAATGCAGGTTCTCATCATATCTTTCTTTGCAATCATGCAGTACATACCCAGCACGATCAGACAGAAGGAACCGATGTAATTGATTTGCATCATTTCGCTTCACTTCCTTCCTCTTTGTCCAGCAGGCCCAGCATGAGCATCAGCAGGCAGCAGATGCCCGTGAACACGTTGCAGCCGACTGCGTTGTTCATGAACTGCACCGTCTCGATCTCCCAGTGGTGGGAGAGGATGATGTTCAGGCAGAAATTGCCGCCTGCGCAGATGCCGACCACGGCCACTGCGATGTAGACGATCTCAGCCACTGCTTCCAGGCGGGGGATGTAGCCCTTCTGATAGTTGAAGTAGTTCTTCCGTCCGCCGTAGCCCAGGAAAAACAGCAGGAATGCGCCCGCTGCCAGAACGCCGCCCTGGAAGCCGCCGCCGGGGCTGCTGTCGCCATGCATGATGACACAAATGCCGAACATGGCTGCCAGAGGCATGAAGGTATCCGCTCTGCACTTGACGATAATGTCTTTCCGTTTCAGTTTCATCTTCTCATCACGCCTCCTTCTTATCTTTTTTCACCTTGCGCAGGATGACCAGGGAGCCGGTAACGGCGGTGACCAGGATGAAGCTCTCGCCCATGGTATCGTAACCACGGAAGTTAAAGACGATGCTTGCAACCACGTTGTGAGAGACGGTCTTATCCAGGTTGTTCTTCACGATGATGTCCGCAACGCCATCGGGATTGGAGACATCATATTCCTGCGGGTTTTCGTACAGGGCGATCACGTCGGTCTTAGAACCGTCATAGGTGCTGCCGCTCTGATACATAATGCCTGCGGCGTAGATACCACAGATCAGGATCGCAATCAGGGCGATTGCGCCAATCGCTTTTTTCAGTTTCATACGTCCTCCTCCTCGACCTTGCGCAGGGCAACAATGTACAGAACAGTGGAGAGAACTGCGCCAACGCTGGCTTCTGCAATGGCCACGTCCGGTGCCTGAAGCAGGATAAATTCCAGAGCTACAAGGGCGCCGACTGCGTCCAGAGCGATAACGGAGTGGATCAGCTTATCGGCCTGCACTGCAATAATGGCAGAGACTACGATGCTGATGACCACCAGCGTGTTAAGAACCATAATCAAGGTACCGCTCATTCGGGATCATCCTCCTTGTAATCATTTATTACCATCTTGCTGGAAGGCAGTACGCCCGAGTTGCAAGCCGCCCTGCACATGGAATGGTTGGAAACCGGGTTGGTCAGCAGAACCATCAGCATGATGACGATCAGCTTCACATAAGTGCCAGCCTCTGCTGCATTGGTGCCGATGGCGTAGACGATACCGCCCAGCGCCAGGAAGATATTGCCCAAGCTGCCGATGCAGGTGGAAGCCTGGAGACGGCCGAATACGTCCGGCATCCGGACCACGCCCATGACACCGACAAAGGTGAAGAACGCACCCAGCCCCAGCAGAATATCAATAATCACTCGCAAAGTCATATTCATAGTCTTCCCTCCAGATAGCGGGATACGAAAACCGTACCGAAAAAGCCCAGAGCTGCGTCTACCAGAGCGACGTCCAAGTAGATGATACGACCGGTGTACATGGTGTAGGCCGCCAGGCCCAGTGCGGTCACCAGAGAGATACTGTCAATACCGCACAGCCGATCCACTGCCGTGGGGCCGTTGAGCACCCGAACCAGCAGGAACAGATCGAGTACCACACAGATAATCGCCGCAATCAGAAATTCAATCATTTCCAAATCCTCCCGATCCATTTTTCCATGGTACCCTTGATGATGTCGCCCGCTTTTTCGCGGTCCATTTCCGCCACATCGATCCAATGTACATAGTAATAGTTGTTGCCTTCTTCATCCTCTGCCACGTCCACAGTGATGGTGCCGGGGGTCATGGTGATGCAGTTGCTGATCATGGCCAGGCCATACTCGCTCGTCAATCCTTTGTCAGCGGGCACGCGGATGATGCCGCTCTGGCAGTGGTTGCGCTTGCCGGTCAGGACGATGCCCACCATGCTCAGGTTCGCCTTGACCATCTCCCAGAAGAACACGAAGATGTAAGCGATCAGCGCGAAGAACCGTGCCGGATTGAAGAAGTGGAATGCTTTGCTGTGGATAAAGAATTTTGCTGTGAACGCTGCCACTGCTGCGCTGAAGATTGCGTCCATTAACAGGCCCAACGGATGTACTGACCAGGTCAGCAGGAGCCAGAACAGGAAGCAGAACACAAAAGTGGACAGCCATGCAGAGAATGTTGTCTTTTTCTGCACGTTACACCCCTCCTTTTTCTTTTCCAAGAATTACGTTGACTTTGTTGCTTATCCATTCCGTCAGTTCCCCCAGACCGTCTCCGGTGCGAGAGGAAACACGGAACACATTCACATTGGGGTTGACGCCCTTGGCGTCTGCTTCGACCTTTTGATCGTCGAAGTCAAAATAGGGCTGCATATCGAACTTGTTGAGCACCAGAGCATCGGTGGTGGCAAACATGAGCGGGTATTTCACCACTTTGTCATCCCCTTCCGGCACGCTGAGCAGCGCAATGCGGAAGTTTTCTCCGATGTTGAACTCCGCCGGACACACCAGGTTCCCGATGTTTTCCACCAGGATGATGTCCAGATCCGGCAGGGAGAACTCCTTGAGCAGGTGCTGGATGCTCATGGCCTCGATATGGCAGGCTCCATCGGTGTCCAGCTGCACCACCGGAATGCCCATGGCGTGGATGGTATCCGCATCCACTTGGCCGGCGATGTCGCCCTCGATGACACCGATGCGGTAGGTTTCCCGCAGGCGGTTGATCAAGGAGACGATCATACTGGTCTTACCGGCGCCGGGGGAACCCATGACGTTGATCAGACAAACCTGATGCTCGGCCAGCTCCGCTTTGACGGCGTCGCTGACATCCTCGTTCCACTCCATGACCTGGTGCATTACTTTGATTTCCATGGATCAATCCACCTCCAGACTTTCTACATAAAATTCATGCCCTGTCAGCAGCTTCAAGTCGGTGCTGCCGCAGGCGGGACACTGGATCTTGAGCTTGTCGATCTCATTCTCCGCCCCGCACTGGTTACAGCGCATGGTGATCGGTATCCGTCTTGTCACCAGCACTGCCCCCTCGGCGGCGGTGCCTTTGCTGAGGATATCGAAATATTGCTGTACGCACTGAGACACAATGCCAGAATATTCTCCGATCCGCAGATGGATCTCTCGAATCTTCTTCACATTGTGTTCTTTTGCCGTCTCTACGGCGATGTTCACAATACTCTGCGTGATAGATAGTTCATGCATAACTTAGCAGTCCATACAGGAGAAGCAGGGGTCGATGGATGCCACGATCAGGCCAGCGTCTGCCACGGTGTTGCCCTTGAGCATGGTTTCCACGGTGGGGGCATTTTTGAAGGTGGGCACGTGAATGCTCAGACGATGGTTGGTGGGGCCGCCATTGGTGACAACTTTATACACCAACTGACCACGGGGCGCCTCATGACAGCCTACGAATTCGCCGGCAGGAACCTTGGGGATCTTGTTGCCCAGGTTGATGGGGCCTTCGGGCAGCATATCAACGGCCTGACGGACGATCTTCATACTCTCATAAGTCTCCAGGACACGGACGAGCACGCGGGCGAACACATCGCCGGAGTCTACCACGGGGATGTTGAAGTCAAAGTCCTCATAAGAGGTATAGGGGGCGTCACGACGAACATCAATGTCCACGCCGGAAGCACGGGCGTGGGGGCCGACCGCGCCGATGCGGATGGCATCTTCCCGCGTCAGGACGCCAACCCCCTGGGTTCTCATGGCCACGGTCTTATCAGTGGTCAGGAAGTGGGTCATGGGCTGCATCTTCACTTCCAGGTCATCCAGGGTGTCGATGATCTCCTTGCGCAGGTGATCGGGGATGTCTCGGCGGGCGCCGCCGATGGTGTTCATGGCATAGTTGACCCGATTGCCGGTGATGGCTTCCAGCAGATCCATGGTTCGTTCCCGATCGTTCCAGGAGTGCATGAACAGGCTATCGTGGCCGATGATGTGACAGGCGATGCCCAGCCACAGCAGGTGGGAGTGGATGCGTTCCAGCTCGGAGATGATGACGCGGATATACTGACCACGCTTGGGCACCTCCATGCCGGCGATGTTCTCCACGCACATGGCATAGGTCATGGCATGGGAGTGGGAGCAGATGCCGCAGACACGTTCCACCAGAACATCGGTCTGGATGAAGTTGCGTTCCTGGGCCAGCTTTTCGATGCCGCGGTGGTTGTAACCGATGAACACCTTGGCATCAGTGATCATTTCGCCGTCTACCGTAAGACGGGCATGGACCGGCTCTTCCAACGAAGGATGGTAAGGTCCGATCGGAATGGTATAGCTCATGTGTTGAACCTCCTTAACACTGCCTGTTCCCCCGCTTCCCTAACGGGGGAACAGGCATCTTGTCTACCTTTTCTATCACGGGTGCTATATGAATATAGTATTGCATTGCCAGTTTGATTATATTAAATTGTTAATTTCTTGTCAAGCGACTGTCCCCCCCTTTTCCCCTTTTCTTTCGTGTTCTTTTTACGAAAAACCCTGCTTCTTCCCTGTCCCTTTTAGGCATACAGAACAGAATTACACCCCCTTCCAGTTCCCTCGCTTCCGGCGCTGGATTTCGGGCGTTGGATTTTTATAATTTTTTTGTTAACAATTTGTTCAACTTTTCCCCTGTCCGCTTCTCTTTCCCCCTGTTTTACCGGTATCTGCGTTGGAAATCCGGACTCTTTTTGCAGCCCGTCTGTCATTTCTACCAAAGGTGTTTTTCGAACTTTTTTCCACTTTTTTTGAGGGAATGTCCTGGAATTTTCCGTTGGAAGGAACGGTCAGAAAAATTTTTTTCTTTTGCCCGCCACTTTTACAAAAAAAGATTGGCAGCGCATTCTTCTGCTCTGCCAATCTCCATGATTTTCTATTTTTACCTGGGTAATCCGTCCATTTTTGTAAGCAAACAGGATGCTTGACCCGTCCCATCACAGCGCCGCCATGGCCGCATTCACCTGATCTTCACAGGAGCGCATGGCCAGGATGGTCTTGGAGATCAAGTCCTCTACCGTCCACCCCAGACGCTCTGCGCCGGTGGTGATGACCTCACGGGAACAGCCTGCGGCGAAGCTGTGCTGCTTGAACTTCTTCTTCACCGATTTCAGCTCCAGATCCTTGGTGCTCTTGGAGGGACGCATCAGCGCTGTGGCCCAGATGAGACCGGTCAGTTCGTCTGCCGCAAAGAGCACCTTTTCCATCTCGTGTTCCGGCTGGATGTCCACCGTGATGCCATAGCCGTGGCTGCACACAGCGTGGATGAGGGCATCGTCCGCACCGCCTGCTTTCAGCAGCTCCGGCGCCTTGATGCAGTGCTGGTCAGGGTACTGTTCAAAGTCGATGTCGTGGAGCAGCCCCACATTGCCCCAGAAATCCACGTCCTCGCCGTAGCCCAGTTCCTGGGCGTACCAGCGCATGACCCCTTCCACCGTCAGTGCGTGCTGGAGATGGAAATGATCCTGATTGTACTTGCGCAGCAGCTCCCACGCTGCCTGTCGCTCCATGGTCTGTTTCATCTTTGGTTCCTCCTTGTTTATTTCGCTAACAGATCTTTGACCACCTGGCTGGCCGCAATGAGTCCCGCCACCGGCGGCACAAAGGGCACGCTGCCCGGAGTGCTCCGGCGAGTGCTGCCCGGTTCCGGTTCCGGCTGGAACAACGTTTTGTGGGGCAGCTCGGTGGAGTAGACTACCTTCAGGTGGGTGATGCCTCGTTTTTTGAGTTCCTTCCGCATGACCCGCGCCAGTCCGTCACCAGCGGTCTTGGAAAGATCGGTGACGGTAAAGGACGTGGGGTCTAATTTGTTGCCGGTGCCCATGGCGCACAGGATGGGCGTCCCCGCCGCTTTGGCACGGGTGATCAGCTCCAATTTCCCCGTCACCGTGTCGATGGCGTCCACGATGTAGTCATACTGGGTCAGGTCAAACTGGTCGGCGGTGTCCGGCAGGTAAAAAGTTTTCCACAGCGTGACCTGGATATCCGGATTGATGTCCAGCACCCGCTCCTTGGCCACGTCCGCCTTGTCCCGTCCAATGGTGCTGTGGAGGGCGAAAATTTGGCGGTTCAAATTGCTGACGCTGACCGTATCATGGTCGATCAGATCCAGCGCCCCGATGCCGCTCCGTGCCAGCGCCTCCACCACATAGCCGCCCACGCCGCCCAGACCGAACACGGCCACTCTGGCCTGCTGCAACCGTTCAATGGCGTCTCTGCCCAGCAGTAATTCCGTTCTCACAAAGGCTTCCATCTTCAACCTTCCTCCTCTGGCTTCCCCAGGGCGCTGCCCAGGGTGTCATACCACTCCAAAAACGTGTGCTCCACTCCGGCGGATTTATAGCCTACCATGGTGTCCAAGCTGACGGCGTGGATGGCTTTGAAAATATTCTTGGGCACCTGGCTGTTCTCCTCTGCCAGGGTGGCGATGAGCTGTTTCACCGCCTGCCGCTTGGAGGTGCCGATGCCGTCCAGGCTCTGGGACATCTTCTCCGTCATCCGACAGGCGCACTGGATGAACTCCAGGTCGTTGTACCGCTTCCAGGCGATGATGTCCTTCTCCTTCACGCAGTACAGGGGGCGGATCAGTTCCATCCCTGGGAAGTTGGTGCTGTGGAGCTTGGGCATCATCCCTTGGATCTGCCCGCCGTAGAGCATCCCCATCAGCGTCGTCTCGATGACGTCATCAAAGTGGTGCCCCAGGGCGATCTTATTGCACCCCAACGACTGAGCCAAGCTGTATAGGTGTCCCCGCCGCATTCGGGCGCAGAGGTAGCAGCAGTTCTTCGGCTCGCTCTCGGTGACGGCGAAGATGTCGGTGTCAAAGATCTGGATGGGAATGCCCAGCAGGGCGGCGTTCTCCTGGATCTTCGTCCGGTTCACCGGATGGTATCCGGGATCCATGACCAGATATTTTGCCTCAAAGGGCACCTCACTGACCCGCTGGAGCTGCTGGATGAGCTTGGCCTGGAGCATGGAATCCTTTCCGCCGGAGATGCACACGGCCACCCGATCTCCCGTCTGAATGAGTTCGTATCGCTTCACTGCGGCGATGAAGGGGTTCCACAGTTCCTTTCGGTATTTTTTCACAATGCTGCGCTCGATGAGCTGCAATCGGCTGAGCTGACGTGCCATCTCTTTTGCCTCCATGTTTCGTGTTGTCCACCATGATACCACAACCGCCGCTAAAATACTACCAATTTACTATGAAATACCGCTGTTTTTGCATGGCGTCTTTTGGGATGCAACAAACCGGACTTTAATGCCCTCTTTGCAGTTAGCTACGGCTTACTGCCGGTTCCACGCAAGGAGTTCCAAATCCCATGATTTTCTTTCTATTTTGACGGATTTTATCTCCATTTTGTAACTTTTTCCTCCTTTTTTCTAATCAGACTGTCACCTTGACTTCATAAGGAAAACATGGTATCTTAAGAATATCTTAAAATTTTTGCTTTATAATTTTTGTGCTTATAGAAACTCCCCTTTTGGAGGAACTTATGGTTTTTACATCTTTCTCATTTTTGGGTTTTCTGGCGCTGTCCGTCCTGGCCTTCTGCCTGACCCCCAGACGCCGCCGCTCCCGTGACATCCTGCCGTCCGGAAAGCACTTCCAGTCCAAACGCCACGCCACCGCGCTCCCCCCACGGGGCTACGTCCTGCTGGGGTTCAGCCTGGTGTTTTACGCTTTCGCCGGCTGGAAGAAGTTGATCTTCCTGCTCCTCACCGCCCTTTTTGTCTGGCTGTGCAGCCGGCAGATGGGGCAGGTTTATGACAACATGAATGACACCCTCAGCCGCCTGGAAGACCGGCAGGAAAAGGCCGCCGTCCAGAAGCGCCACCGGAAGCGGTGCCGCCGCCTGGCTGCCTTCGGCATCGTCATCCTGCTGGTGCTCTACAGCTACTGCAAATACGGCGCCATGCTGGTGGAAGCCATCAGCAGCCTGCTGGTGAACCTGGGCAAGGGCGGCCCTCTCTCCGCCTGGGAGGTTATCGTCCCCTTGGGGCTGTCCTACTACACCCTGTCCCTCATCGGCTACCTCCTGGATGTCTACTGGCGCAAGCAGGAGCATGAGAGCAACTTTGCCCTCTTTCTCCTCTGCGTCTGCTATTTCCCCCAGATCTTGCAGGGACCTATCCCCCGCTATCGCCTGCTGCGCAAGGAGTTTTTAGAGGATACCTCCGTCACCTCTCAACGGCTCTGCCGAGGGACGCAGCTCATTTTATGGGGGTATTTTAAGAAGCTGGTCATCGCCGACCGGCTGAACCTTTTCATCACCGGCGTCCTGGGCAGCTACCAGCTCTACGATGGCCTGGCCTTCTGGGTCACTGCCCTCTTTAGCACCTTCCAGCTCTACGCCGATTTCTCCGGCTGCATGGACATCGTCCAGGGCATCTCCGAGCTGTTCGGCATCACGGTGGAGAAGAACTTCGACCACCCCTTCACCTCCCGCAGCGTGGCGGAGTGGTGGCGCCGGTGGCACATCACGCTCTGCCAGTGGATGAAGGATTATGTCTACTTTCCCCTGGCCGTCTCCCCCCACCTCATCAAGGTCAGCGGCAAGCTGAAAAAGCGCTTTGGCGCCAAGGCGGGGAAGAACTTTGTGACCATCGTCACCATCGGCGTGGTCTGGCTGCTCACCGGCCTGTGGCACGGGGTCAAGGTGTGCTACCTGATCTGGGGGCTTTACTACGCCCTGTTCCTCATCATCGACACCATCGCCCAGCCCAAGCGGCTCACCGTGCGTCTGGGCATTGACGGAGACAGCCCCGCCTGGCAGCGGTTCCAGATGGTGCGCACCACCCTGATCTTCTCGGTCGGACGACTTATCACCGTCCCCGACGATTTTGCCATCTCCCTGCACTTGTTTCAGGGGATGTTCACCCACTTCAACCCCTGGATCTTCTGGGACGGCTCTCTGCTGACCGCCGGCCTGGACGGCGCGAACTTCCTCCTCTCCCTGCTCCTCATCGCCCTCCTGCTGGTGGTGGAGCACAGCCAGGTGACCCACGGCTCCATCCGTGACCGAGTGGCCACGCTGAAGCTGCCGGTGCGGTGGGCGGTCTGGTACGGCCTGCTGGCGGGCATCCTCATCTTAGGCATCTATGGCCCCGGGTACAGCGCCAGCAGCTTCGCCTATATGAACTTCTGACATTTCCATTGATAAATAAAGGAGAACGACACCATGAAAGAAAAATTGACGGCATTACTGAAGGAAAACTTCTCTGAGATCGACTTCACCGAATCGGACACCCTGGTAGACGACGGCATTTTGGAATCCATGACCCTGGTGGAGATCATCGCCACCATCGCCTTGGAGCTGGGCATCACCATCCCCTATGAGGAGGTCATCCCCCAGAACTTCAACTCCCTTGACGCCATGGCGGCTATGCTGGAAAGGTTGGAGGAAGCATGATGACCCTGGTAGACGCCCTGTACCGGAACGGTGCAGAGCGGCCGGACAAGGTGGCGCTGATCTTCCGTGACCAGCAGGTGACCTACGGCCAGCTGCTGGAACAGGCTGCCCTGTTGGGGGGCTACCTCCAAGCCCAAGGCATCCAGCCTGGCGACCGAGTCATGCTCACCGGCGCATCCCGTCCGGAGTACGTCATTGCCCTCCTGGCCGTCCAGCTCATGGGCGGCGTCACCGTACCGGTTGACCGGAACCCACTCAAGACCACGCTGGCATACATCGCCCAGCTCACCGATGCCAAACTCTACCTGTCCACCAACAAAAAGGTGCCGGAGGGGCTGCCCTATGTGCGCTACGTTGATGCTCTGGAAGCCGCCAACGCCCTGGGACAGAAGGCAGATCCCCCCCCAGAAGACCCCGACCGCATCGCAGAGCTGCTTTTCACCACCGGCACCACCGGACGCCCTAAGGGCGCCACCCACACCCTCCGGTGCATCTCCGCCAATATGCACAATACCTACACCGGCATCGGGATGCGCAGCGATGATATTCTGCTGCTGCCCCTGCCCCTGAACCACTCCTTCGGGATGCGGGTGCTGCGAGCTATGCTCTGGGCAGGGGGCACCATCGTGCTGCAAAACGGGTTTGGCTTCGGTCGGGAGACAGAGCTGAACATCCACCAGTATCACTGCACCGCCATGGCCTGCGTCCCCGCCTCCATGGACTTGATGCTCCAGCAGATGGGGAACGACCGTGCCCAGCAGGTCTTTGGGAAGCTGCGCTACATTGAGTTCGGCGCCGGCTCCCTGAGCATCCAGCGGAAGAAGTTTTTAAGCCAGCTGCTGCCCCACACAGAGCTGTTCAACGTCTGGGGCTCCTCGGAGACGGGCGGCTGCCTGTTCCTCCATGTGAACCGGCATTTGGATCATGTGTCCGCCGTGGGACGCCCGTTGGAGGGCATCCAGGTGCGCCTGCTGGATCAGGAGACCGGAACCCCCCTGGAGGGCATCGGCCCCGACGTCGTGGGGCGGCTGGCGCTCCAAGGCCAGATGCAGATGGTAGGCTATTGGGGTCTGCCGGAGCAGACCGCCGACGCCTTGCAAGATGGCTGGCTGGTGACCAACGACCTGGTGTGGCGGGACGAGGACGGCTTCGTGTATATGCTGGGTCGTGCTGACGACATCATCAATGTAGGCGGAGAGAAAGCCTCCCCCATCGAGATCGAAAACACCGCCTCCCTCTGCCCCGGTATTCGGGAGTGCGCCTGCATCGGCGTGGAGGATGTGGGCGGTGTGCTGGGGGAAGTGCCTGCCCTGTACCTGGTGGCAGAATCGGCGGATTTTGATCCGGCCGATGTGACCAAATTCCTCACCCCCAAGCTGGAGAGCTATAAGCTCCCCAAAAAATTCGTCTTTGTCAACGCCTTGCCCCGCAATGCCATGGGCAAGCTGGATCGAAAGGAGCTGCGTAAAATGTGGTCTGATTCCGGCGACATGAACTTGACCAACCCCACCTTCGAGACCATCCTGAACCGGCACAGTATCCGCCACTTCACCGATCAGCCCATCCCCCGCCGGCTGTTGGAAGCGGTGGTCAGCGCCGGTTACCACGCCCCCAGCAGCAAGAACTTGCAGACCTGGCGGTTCACCGTGCTGACCAATCAGGCAGAGATTCAGGCGCTGAAAGAGCTGATCGCCGCCACCGCCCAGCGGGTCGGTTCCTTCTTCTTCGGCTACAACAACCCCCAGGCGGTCATCCTAGTCTCCAACGATCAGCGCAACCCCAGCAGCATCCAGGACTCCGCCTGTGCGGTGGAGAACATCCTCCTGGCCGCCACTTCCTTCGGCCTGGGTGCCACCTGGATCAACGCCCTGCGCACCATTTGCGATGAGCCGGAGATCCGCACCAAGCTGGACGAGTACGGCATCCCCCAGACCCACACCGTCTGGTCTACCATCGTCCTGGGCTGGCCCGCTCGTGAGCCGAAACCCATCGTAAAAAACCCCAACGTAGTTCATTTTGTGGACTGACCGGATCTGCACAGCCAGCCCAAACGCCGCAAGTGCGGCGGCTCAAGCGTTTTCCGCAGGAAAACCTTGGCGCAGGGACGATTCATTCGTCCCGAGCAGGTCAAAGCAAATGGGGTCCCCAAAAATCACAGATTTTTGGGGAGACTGGCCAGCTCGTGAGCCGAAACCCATCGTAAAAAACCCCAACGTGGTTCATTTTGTGGACTAAATGAACCTTCCCCCGAATTTCTCAGACACGGAGGTTGTAACAAATGAAATGGAAACCATACTTCGCCCGTGCTGGGAAAGGGCTGGCCTTTTTCCTCATCGCCGCCCTGCTTTTCTGCCTTATCACCCGCATCTTCACCCCCAAGTGGAGCGGCTATTGGAAAAGCAGTGACACGCTGACCGGCTTCTACCAGCTGGAGGAGGACTCCATCGACACCCTCATCATCGGCAGCAGCCAGGTCATCAGCGGCGTCTCCCCCATGGAGCTGTACCAAAATCAGGGCATCTCCGCCTACAGCCTAGGTACGGAGCGGCAGCCGGTGCTCTGCTCCTACACCCTGCTCAAGGAGGCGCTGGACACCCAGCCCAACCTGAAGGCGGTGATCTTTGAAGTCACCGAGCTGTTCAACGTCTGTGACGAGGCCAGCTACCGGAAGGGGCTGGACTACCTGCCCCTGAACGCCAACAAGTGGGAGGCCATCCAAAGCCATGTGGCCTGGGCGGAAAAGCGGGAACAGGAGCAGAACGGCGAGGCAGCGCCCACCGCCTTGAGCTATGTCCTGCCCATCATCGCCTACCACGACCGGTGGAACCAGTTGGAAAAAGCGGACTTCACCTACTGGCGTGAGGATCGCACCGACCCTTATCGGGGATTCTCCATCCAGACCAACCAGGGCGCCAAGGGCACCTATGAACCATTGGACGAGGACGCCTCCGCCGCCCTGGCTCAGCCGGAGCCGGAAGCCATGGAGGCTTTCACCAACCTGGTCAGCTTGTGCAAGGAGCGGAACATCGACCTGATCCTGCTCAAGACGCCCCGCTCGGACTGGACGCTGGAGGAGTACAACACCACCCAGCTGCTGGCTCAGCAGAACGACCTGCCCTTCCTGGATTTCAACCTCCCCCAGCTCCAAAAAGCCATCGGGTACGACTACACGGTGGACAACCTCTACCGCTCTCCCACCCACCTGAACTTGTCCGGCGCCCAGAAGGTCACCGCCTACTTGGGCGACTACCTGGCCGACCATTGCAACGTAGCGGATGTCCGTGGCACACGGGCAGCAGAGGCGTTGGAGGCGGAGCTGCCGGTGTACCTGGACGGGGTGGAGGACGGCAACCTGTACCTGAAAGAGGACTTGACCAACTTCCTCTTGGCCTGCCAGAAGGGGCGCTACTCCGTCCTGCTGGCGGTCAACAACAAGAACGGCAACTGTGCCTTCCCGCAAGCCTACCGAGACGCCCTCACCGGCCTGGGGCTGGACACCCGCTTCTGTGACGGCGGCAACTACATCGCCGTGCTGGAGTGCGGTACCATCCCCCTTCAGCAGTGGGGCGGAGCCGCCCTGTCCCAGTCCCTGACCCTGGCGGACGGCGCTTACGCCACCCTGACCAGCAGCACCTCCAGCGGCACCCTCTCCATCGGCGGCGAAGAAGTGGACGCCAACGATCCTGGGCTGAACATTGTGGTCTACAATCACGAGACCGGCCAGGTGGTGGACGCCATCGCCTGCAACATGGAGGAAAAAGTCCTGGACAAAAAGACCGGCGAGACCGGTCTGATGCCTGTCCTGCGCCGATAACGTCAACAAAACGACCCTCCCAGCCAGTTGGGAGGGTCGTTTTTGCCGTATTGTAAACCTAGCAACATTTTCAGTTGACAATTAACCACAGCCGGTGTATACTCTTTCTCGACAAGAAAACAAGAGAGGTGTTTTTTATGGAAAACAATCGCTGGTCGATTCAAGACCTGACCCGAATGGCGCTGCTGACCGCTCTGTTGTGTGCCTCCGCCTATATCGCCTTCCCCATCCCCATCACCCTGGTCAACGTCACCGCCCAGACCTTTGTCCTGAACCTGGTGGCGCTGCTGCTGACCAAGGAACAGGCTGGCATCACCGTGGCCCTGTGGATTCTGCTGGGTGCCATCGGCGTGCCGGTGTATTCCGGCGGACGTGGGGGCTTCAGCGAATTGGCCGGCCCTACCGGCGGGTTCATCGTGGGCTTCCTCATCGCCGCCTGGCTCATCGCCTGGCTGAAGGGGGACAACCCCAGCCCCAGCCGTGCCCTGGTGTTGACCTTCATTGGCATCCCCATCATCGACCTGCTGGGCGCCGCCTGGTACGCCGTCTACGCACAGATCCCCCTCACCACCGCCCTGCTGACCGCAGCGCTGCCCTTCCTGCCCGGCGACATCATCAAGGCCGTGGGTGCGGTGCTGGTCTACCTGCCCTTGCGGAAGGCCCTGCGGCAGTTCAGCAAGTGACGAAAATGCCTGCTAAGCTGTCATGCTCCAGAGCCACCTGGAGCCGAGGCAGCACCTCCCCCGCCGACTGGCGCAGATAACCGGCCAGAGCGGGCATCCGGAAGGTTTGAGCCAGCGCCCACGCTCCCTGCTCCACCACCCGCCGCAATTCGTCGGCGGACAGGGGCGCAAGGCGCTGCTGCAATTCCTCCCGTTCCTCCGCTGTGATGGACAGCTCCAACACATCCCGCCCCAGCAGGCACCGCCCCAAGGCGTTCTGGAACACGGGCTGGTAGAGGTTGAGGAGCAGATCCTCATAGTCCGGTGAGGCGGCGTTCAACACACACTCCACCGCCCCTCGGTCGAAGCAATTCAGCAGCCGATTCTCCGCCGCCAGATGGGTGAGATAGCCGTTCAAAAAGCGGATTCCTTCCAACCCTTCTCTGACGGGCAGGAACAGCTGATAATCTATGGTGCAGCCTATCATGTGGGGCATGAATTGGGGCTGATAGGTGCGGAAAAAAGCCAGAATATTGGCTGCTGTCTCCCGATACGCCCGATTGGTCACCACCGGCGGATGGGCGCAGACGTACTGATATAATTTCAGCCCCTCCTGCACCTGCTGGTTCACCCGTTCCAGCCCCCGCTGTATCACCTGATCCAGATCTCCCCGCAGCAACTGTTCCTGTGGGTCTTTCTCCCCGTACAGCCCCTGTCCAATCAAATCATTCACTCCTTTGAGCAGCTCCTGCGCCACCTCTATTGGCACGGAGCTGCTCTCTGCCATGGTGTAGTGCTGCACCTGCCGTTGGAGCAGCCCCCAGAGTCGAGTCTCCACCGCTGCCGCTTGGGACGCCGTAAAGGGGCGGGTCAACGCCTTGTCCATCTCACCAATCCCCCTTCCAGTCCAGGTCGGTCAGCGCCTCCACCGGCACCCCCGCCAAATACTCCGTGGCGCCCTGCGCCACCCCGTCAAAGAGCCGCTTCATGCCGTCCAGCACCTCCCGATCCGTGAGCCGGTCTCGGCACTCGTTTTTGAAGTAGTAGAACAGCGCTTGCAGCTCCCCCAACGTCTCCTCGTAGTTGGCCGGACAGAGGAAGGGCGAGTCGCAAAAGCGCTCCGCCAGCAGGTGGAGCACCCCGTCCCCGAATTCCACCCGTCCCGTGGCTTCCAACGCCTCCTGCCGCTGCTGGAGCAGGGAAAGCATCTGCTGCTCCGTCAGCACCAGCCCGTACTGGCTGGTAACCTGGTTGGCCTGGGTCAGCGCCTGGATGGGGCGAGTCAGCGCTGGTTGGCCGAATGATTGCAGTTGTATCCTATCCATTGAAATCACCTCCCATTCTTATTACTACAACGGCGGGAAAAGGACAAGTCTTGAAATTTCCGCCGTTTTGTGGTAATATAAAAGCAGAAAAGAAGAAAAAAATGCAGCTGTCTTGGAACAACTGCGCTGTTTCCCTCCCTGCCCCACTCCCTTCCCTTTACAACCTTCCCATTCCGTGCTACAATGAGTTGGAAATGAGGTACTCCCCCAGCAATCGCTGAAACCGCTTTTGAAAGCTGATGCCCTCTGTATTTCGATTGCAGAAGGACGTTGGCTTTTTCTGCATTTTTAGGAGGAAGCAATCATCATGAACGAACGAATCCGAGCTTACCGCGATACTCTCTTGCTCACCCTCATCGCCCTCCCCTTAGGGCTGGCCATCGGCGCCATGGACGCCCTCTTTGGTCGGGTGCTGCTGTCGGTGACCGCCTTCCGCATGGCGCACGTTTATTCTCTGCTCCCCTTCCTGGGCTTGGTGGGCGTGGGCATCGTCTGGTGCTACCAGAAGGTGGGCGGCACCAGCGGCAAGGGCATGACCCTGCTCTTTGAAGCCGGTCACGGCGACACCCAAGACATCCCCCTCCGGCTCATCCCCCTGGTCATGGTCAGCACCTGGCTGACCCACCTGTTCGGCGGCAGCGCCGGACGAGAAGGGGTGGCCGTCCAGATCGGCGGCACCTTGGCGCACTCCATCGGCAAGCGCCTGCCCATCCCCAACGCCAGAAAGCAGCTGCTCCTCACCGGCATGGCCGCCGGCTTCGCCGGCCTGTTCCGCACCCCCATCGCCGCCACCTTTTTCGCCCTGGAAGTGCTCACCGCAGGCGTGTTGGAGTATTCCGCTCTCCTGCCCGCTCTGGTGGCCTCCTTCAGCGCCAGCGCCTGTTCCGGCCTGCTGGGGCTGGAGAAATTCACCGTGGCACTCACCGACCAGGTCGCCTTCTCCGCCCCGTTGGTGGGCAAGCTGCTCCTGTTCGGCCTGGTCTTTGGCATGGCGGGCGGCCTGTTCGCCTTTGCCCTGCACAAGCTCAAGGCACTTTTCGCCCAATACCTGCCCAATCCGCTGCTGCGCATCTTCCTGTTCGGTGTCCTTGTCAGCGGCTTCTCCCTTCTCTGCTGGGAGGGACGCTACTCCGGTCTGGGCACCAATCTGATTGCCATGAGCTTTGACAGCGGCATCTTTTCCTGGGACTTCGCCTTGAAATGGATCTTCACCGTGGTCACCCTGGCCGCAGGCTTTCAGGGCGGTGAAGTGACCCCGTTGTTCTCCATCGGCGCCTCTTTGGGCGTCCTGCTGGGGACGCTGTGCGGCCTGCCCACCGCCTTCGTAGCCGCCTTGGGCTACGCCGCCGTCTTTGGCAGCGCCAGCAACACCCTGCTGGCGCCTATGCTCATCGGCGGGGAGGTCTTTGGCTTTGCCTACCTGCCCTACTTCTTCGTGGTCTGCGCCGTGGCCTACCTGTGCAATGGCGGCAGCTGCATCTACCCCCTGCAAAAGGGGCGTTGACCCATCTGACTCCAATAGGAGGGACACATATGGACGTATTCTATCAGCTCATCGGCCTGGGCGCTCTGGCCGCCATGGCGCTGAGCTTCTACCAAAAAGGCAAGCGCCAGATCATGGTCTGGCAGATGGCCGCTTTCGCCTGCTTCATCCTCCACTACGGCCTGATCGGCGCTCTGTCCGGCGCCCTGTGCAACGTGGTGCAGATCCTCTCCATGCTGCTCTTTGCTGCCCGTGACCGGTTTCATTGGCCTGTCCTGGCCGCCGCCATCCCCATCTTCCTGTGCTACGGCGTTCTGGGCTGGTACTCCTACGAATCCCCCCTGGCTCTGCTGCCGGTCATCGCCTCCCTGATCGGGATGCTCCCCTTTTTCCAATCCAAGGAGACGGTCATCAAGATCGCCGCTATGATTAGCGACAGCCTGTGGCTCATCTACACCCTCGCCGTCCACTCCTACTCCGGTGCGCTGACCAACGTGCTCTTGATCGTGACCACCTTCGGTTCCCTGTTGGTGGGGCGGAAGCAGAACAACGCAGAATGAACGAAAAACGGACTTCCGTCAGGAAGTCCGTTTTTTCTATCGCAAGCGGTAAACTCAAACCTTGTTTTTCTTCTTTTCCTTGTACGCCGCTTCGCCAGCCTTGGCCGCAGCCGCCACTGCGCCGCCCAGAGCCAGCAGGCCGATGACGTTGGGGATGACCATGAGGTTGTTGAAGAAGTCGGTCAGCTCCCACACCAGGTCGTTGGACAGGATGGAGCCCAGGAACAGGAAGATCATGGCCAGGACGGAATAGATCTTGTCCGCCTTCTGACCGAACAGATACTTGACGTTGATGCGGCCGAACAGGTTCCAGCCCAGGATGGTGGAGAAGGCAAAGAAAAGCAGGCAAATGGCCACAAAGCCGTTGCCGAGGCTCTCGCCAAAGACCATGCCAAAAGCGATCTGTGCCATGTTGGTCTTGGTCACGCCGTCCACAGCGCCCTGTGCCAGGATGCCGTTGCCAGCGTACAGGGTGCTGATGACCACCAGAGCGGTGAGGGTCAGGACAACGAAGGTGTCGATGAACATACCGACCATGGCAACGGTGCCCTGGTCATGGGGCTTTTCCACCTTTGCCAGCGCATGGGCGTGGGGAGTGGAACCCATGCCGGCTTCGTTGGAGAACAGACCCCGCTTTGCGCCCTGGCTGATGGCGGTCTTGAGGGCATAGCCCAGGCTGCCGCCGATGATGGCGTTGGGCGTGAAGGCATAGCGGAAGATCATAGCAAAGGTTTCCGGAATGTACTGGATGCGGCAGACCAGCAGCACCAGACCGCCCAGCAGATAGATGCAGGCCATGACCGGCACCAGCTTTTCGGTGACAGAGGCGATACGGTGGATGCCGCCCAGGAAGATGAAGCCGGCGACCGCAGTGACCAGCAGGCCGATGACCCAAGAGGGCACATGGAAAGCGGCGGCACAAGTTTCGCCGATGGAGTTGGACTGAACCATGGAACCCATAAAGCCCAGCGCCAGGGTGATAGCGATGGCAAAGAAGGCGGAGAGGAACTTGCCGAACTTGTTGTCAAAGGCACGGCGGATGTAGTAGACGGGGCCGCCCACCACGTTGCCATCTTCGCCCACAACACGAGTCTCCTGCGCCAGGACGGCTTCGGAGTAGATGGTGGCCATGCCGAAGAAGGCGATGAGCCACATCCAGAACAGGACGCCAGGGCCACCCACCAGGATGGCGCCGCAGGCGCCGACGATGTTGCCGGTACCTACCTGGGCGGCCACAGCGGTGGCCAGTGCCTGGAAGGAGCTGATGCCGCCGGACTGCTTGCCGCCCCGCAGGGAGAAGCCGCCGAACACCCGGCGCATCCCCTCACCCAGGCAGCGCACCTGGACAAAGCGGGTGCGGATGCTGTAGTAGAGGCCGCAGCCCACCAGCATGACGATCAGGATGTAGTCAGACAGATAGGCGTTGGCCGTCTGCACGAGTTTCAATAATGTGTCCATGTTGTTTTTCTCCTCTTTTCAATCAGGTAAAATGCACAAAAAAACAGTTGCCACATCTGTGACAACTCCAGAGAACAGCCTATGAAACAGAACCAAACGACAGAGACTTGCACACCTGCGCAAATCTCGACTCGCTCTGTCCGTTTGCCTGAGAGATTCAGCCGCGCCCTTGCGGCCTTGCACCTTCGGCACTCAATTCAATGAGATTCTCCAGAGTTCCCTCCCCGCCCAGTCTCCGAACACCCGGTTCCAATTCTAAGCGGTTCTTTGGGAGATATTTTTTGACAAAGGTTATTATAGTCCCTTTCTCCCCCTTTTGCAACCCCATTTTGCAAGTTTTCATGCTTCTCCTTCAAAAAAGGAGAGGGACAGTCAAGTTCCCTCTCCACTTCTGTTGAAAAATGTCAATTTTAACGGAGCACTTGCATCATGTGCCGCTGCTCACAGCGCCGCCTCTGCCACCAAGGCTTCCGGATCGGCGTCGGGCAGGTCTAACCCTTCACAGCGGATGGTATGGAATTCCGGAATGCTGAACATGGCTTGGAACACGGTCTGGATATACTCCTCCCCCAGGTGATGTGCGCCCACAAAGCCGCCGGCGGTGCTGATGTAGACCGCTTTCTTGGCCTTGCACAGCCCCTGGGTCTCATAGCCCACATAGTGGAAGGTGATGCCCGTGACGCAGACGTGTTCCAGGTACACCTTCAGGATGGAGGGGAAGCTCAAGTCCCAGTAGGGCGCCGCCACCACGATCTCATCCGCCTGTGCGAAGGTTTTGGCGATGTCGGTGCGTTTCCGCTCCACCGTCTCCTGGCAGCTCAGAGGCGCCAGATCCAGCTCATAGAGCTTCTGGTGGTTCACCTGCACATCCTCCAAGGTGTCCAAATAGCGTCGTGCCAATTTCAGTGTGCGGGACTGTTTCCCATGCACACAGCAGTCGATCAACAGCACGGTTCTTGCCATGGAAGTCATCTCCTTTTCCCAGTTGGTTTTCTTCTACTATAGCACAAAAAGTCCCGTTTTTTCAACGGCTCATTGGCAAAAAAGACGTGTCCGCCGAAACGGACACGTCTTTACTAGATGCGTTTATTTCAGGATTCTCACCCGAATGATGTTATCCAGCCCTTCGATGGCCTCGATCATGGAATCGCCTACCTTGCGGTCGATGTCGATCATGGTGTAGGCCAGCTCTTTCTTGGACTTGTTGATGAGGTTTTCCACATTGATCTCCAGGTCGGAGAACAGCTTGACGATGGAGCTGAGGACGGTGGGCACGTTCTTGTGGATGACGCAGATGCGGCAGTCACCGGAACGGCGCATGGTCAGGTTGGGCAGGTTCACCGAGTTGGTGATGTTGCCGTTTTCCAAATAGTCCCGCAGCTCGTCTGCCGCCATGATGGCGCAGTTGGTCTCGCTCTCCGGCGTGGAAGCGCCCAGGTGGGGCATGGCCACCACATTCTTGGTCTGCACCAGGCGATTGTCTGGGAAGTCGGTGATATACTTAGCTACACGACCGGACTCCAACCCCTCAATGATGGCGTCATCGCTGACCAGCCCGCCGCGAGCCAGATTGATGATGCGCACGCCGCCCTTCATCTTGGACACGGCGTCCTGGTCGATGATGTTGGCGGTGGACTTGTTGAAGTGCAGGTGCAGGGTGATATAGTCGGACTGACGGAAGATGTCATCCAGGTCAGTCACATGCTCGATGCGGGTGTTCAGGGACAGGGCGTGGTCGACGGACAGATACGGGTCGTAGCCCAGCACGTGCATCCCCAGGTTGATGGCAGCGTTGGCCACCTTGGCGCCGATGGCACCCAGGCCGATGATGCCCAGGGTCTTGCCCACCAGCTCAGGGCCGACGAAGGCCGCCTTGCCCTTCTCCACCACCTTGGTCACGTCCACACCGTCCGCCACCTGCTGGCGTACCCACTGGATGCCGCCCAGCAGGTCACGGGAGGCCAGGAGCAGGTCAGCGATGAGCAGTTCCTTGACGGCGTTGGCGTTGGCGCCAGGGGTGTTGAAAACCGCAATGCCACGGGCGTTGCACTGGTCGATGGGAATGTTGTTGGTGCCGGAGCCTGCTCGGGCGATGGCCAGCAGCTCATCAGGAAAATCAAAGCCGTGGAGGTCGGCGGAGCGGAGGATCAAGCCTTCATAGCGGGTCTCCTCCTTGCTCACCTGATACCGGCCGGGATCCAGACGACGCAGGCCAGCGGGTGCGATCTTATTCATGACTTGTACGCGATACATACTTCAGACCTCCCTTTCTCAATGTTCCCGATCGAACTTCCGAATGAAGTCGCACAGCTTTTCCACGCCTTCTACCGGCATGGCGTTGTAGATGGAGGCGCGCATCCCGCCCACCTTCCGGTGCCCCTTCAGGTTGTGGAAGCCAGCCTCGGTGGCGGCAGCCACAAACTTGGCGTCCATCTCGTCGCTGTCGCTGCGGAAGGTCACGTTCATGTCGCTGCGGGAGCCGGGTTCGGCCACGCAGTGGAGGAGCTTGGAGTTGTCCAGGGTATCATAGAGCATCTGCGCCTTGCCGTGCTTGATGCGTTCCATACCGGGCACGCCGCCCTGGCTTTCCAGCCATTCCAGGGTCAGCCCCAGCATATAGATGCACCAGCAGGGGGGCGTGTTATACATGGAGTGCTTTTCGATCATCTTATCATAACGGAGCATCAACGGGGTATCCGGCAGGTGGTGACCGGCCAGAGCCTTGTTGACGATGACGATGGTCAGACCGGCAGGCGCCAGGTTCTTCTGAGCGCCTGCGTAGATGATGCCATATTGGGACACATCCACCACACGGCTGGCAATGTCCGAGGACATATCGCACACCAGGGGCACGTCACCAGTTTCGGGGACGTACTGCCACTCCGTACCATAGATGGTGTTATTTGCGCAATAATAAAAGTAGCTTGCCTCCGGGTCCAGCTTCAATTCACTCTGGGTGGGAATATAGGTGTGGTTCCGGTCGGCAGAGGAGGCGGCCAGATTGATCTTGCCGTACTTCTGAGCTTCTTCGTAAGCGATGTTGGAAAAGTTGCCGGTCACCGCATAGTCCGCCTTGCCTGTCTTGCCGAGCAGGTTCATGGGGATGGCGGAGAACTGGGTGGAAGCGCCGCCCTGGAGGAACAAGATCTCATAATCCTCCGGAACATTCATCAGACGGCGGAACCGCTCCTGGGCTTGGTCAAAAATGTCCTGGAATACCTTGGAGCGATGACTCATCTCCATGACGGACATCCCACAGCCGTGGTAATTGGTGATCTCGGCGCCTGCTTTTTGCAGCACCTCCAGCGGAAGCATGGAAGGGCCTGCGGAAAAATTATAAATACGATCTCCCATAGTGAAAGATCTCCTTTCTGACCGGGCTTCAAACTCACCCGTGTCCTGAATTTGCCGCACCACCCAGCTTCAACCTCACTGGGCAGCAGAGTCGGCATTTCTATTATAGCACTCTGCCCACACAATACCAGCTCCCTTTTCGCCAAAAATACCGCTTTGTTGGACAGATTTTCCCCACCCGTTTTTGTGGAAATCGACTAACATCCACCTACCAGCGGGCAAGCCCCGCAGGGCAATTAAAGTTTTGCGGAGCTTTTTCAAAAGCGACTAGGGTCCAGGGGCAAAGCCCCTGGTCGCTGACCGCAGTCAGCGCCGCAGCGTTCAGAAAACTTGCCAGTGGCAAGTTTTTAGCGTAGGCCATGCCTGTTTTTACAGGCATGGTACGTTGGTTCTTACGCAGAACAAAAAGGAGAGAGCCGAAGCTCTCTCCTTCTCTTTTGCATCATGCTCACCACCACAGCCATTCATATGTGAAGCGCACCTTGCTGCTCCGGCCGCACAAGTTCCGCAGGCTGATCTTCTCCCCGTTGTTGACGATCAACGTGTGGTCAGAAACCGTCCCTACGAAATAGGTCAAGTCGGGCATCTCTCGGTCAAAGCCGGAGACGATCATGGCACCGTCCTCCCCGTAGCTGAGGGTCTCGTTCCCCTCCAGCTCGGTCTGGACGCCGGCGCCGAAATTATAATAGATGGTCTTTTCCACATAGATGCTGTGGTGTTTGATCTGATAACAGTCGATCACGGGACTTTTGTTCACGCTGTGGACAAAGCCCACGCTGAACCACTCCCCCTCCGCCATGGGATACCGGCCATAGGTCTGGCCGGTATCGGCGCTGCGCAGCACCAGGTACCAGCCCTGGTTCCCCAGGGCGGTCACCAACGCTGCGTTCAGCAGGAGCAGAAGGGTCAATCCCAGACAGACGACTCGCTTTTTCACCCTTCGCTCGCCTTGCTCTTCCGGCGCTTGTTCTCGATGATCTGAGCGACCAGAACGATAGCCAGAGCCACCAGACCAGCCAGGTCGGACAGGGTGCCCGGGATGAGCAGTGCCAGACCGCCGGCAGCGCAGAGGATTCGACCCAGGGGATTGACCTCGTGGATGAGGTAGCCTTCCAGCGCAACGCTGATGGAGATCATGCCGATAAAGCTGCTGACCGCAATGAGAACAACTTCATACCAGACCGTGTCGATGAAGAGCATGGCCGGGTTCAGCGCAAAGACGTAGGGCACCAGGAAGGCGGCGATGGCCAGACGAGATGCGTTCAGTGCCGTGCGCATGGGACGGGATTTCGCGATGGCAGAGCCTGCGTAGGCGGCCAATGCAACGGGCGGGGTGATGTCGGCCACGATGCCGAAGTAGAACACGAACATATTGGCAGCCATAGCGCTCATGCCCATGCCAGTGGTCAGGATGGGGGCGCAGGTGGTGGCCATGATGACGTAGTTTGCCGTGGTGGGGACGCCCATGCCCAGGATGATGCAGGTGATCATGGTGAGCACCAGGGCGATCATCAGGTTGTTGCCAGCGATGCCGACAATGGCACTGATGAAGATCTGACCCAGGCCGGTCATGGTGACCACGCCAGCGATGATGCCGGCGATGCCGCAGGCGATGGCGATGGACAGGCAGTTCTGAGCGCCGGAAGCCAGGGCGGAGAAGAAGGTCTCCACATCCATGGCGTGGCATTCCTCCTCCAATTCCTTCAGGCTTGCCGCTCTGTTGCCTGTGGCGTTCTTCTCCATCAAGCGGAAAACGTAGGGCACCAGTGCCACTGCGATGCAGAGGATGGTGGAGATGATGGCGGAACGTGCCATGGTCTTGCCGCTGATGATGAGCCAGACCAGCACGACCAAGGGGATGAGCAGGTACAGACGGGGCAGCAGGCTCTTGAGCTTGGGCAGCTCATCTCTGGACAGCCCCTTCAGACCCAAGCGCTTTGCCCGAAAGTGAACCATGAGGAAGATGCCGGAGAAATACAGGAACGCCGGCAGGATGGCACGGACGACCACTTCTGCATAGTCCACGCCGATCATTTCCGCCATCAGAAAGGCAGCAGCGCCCATGATGGGGGGCATGATCTGGCCGCCGGTGGAGGCGGCCGCTTCCACCGCTCCGGCGAATTCTCCGGGATAGCCGGTCTTTTTCATCATCGGGATGGTGACGGAGCCGGTGGTAACGGTGTTGCCCACGGAGGAGCCGGAGACCATGCCGCACAGAGCGGAGGAGATAACAGCGACCTTCGCAGGGCCGCCGCTGGCCCAGCCGGCGATGCGGTTGGCGCAGGCGATGAAGAAGTCGCTGATGCCGGTAGCCTCCAGGAAGGCACCGAAGATGATGAACAGGACGATAAAGGTGGAACAGACACCGATGGGGGTGCCGATGACACCAGTGGTGGTATAGAACAGGTTGTAGATAATGGATTTCAGCGTTTTCCCTGCCACAAAGGCGTAAATGACAAAGCAGCTGGCCACGCAGAGGATGGGCAAGCCCACCACACGGCGGCAGCACTCCGCCAAAACCAAGATGCCGATGACGCCTAACACGATCTCCAGATCGGTGATGCGGGTGGCACGCTGGAGGATGCTCTGATTATTGATAACAAAATAGAAAAAGCTGCAAGCGCCGACCAGTGCTAGAATGATGTCATACCAGGGAATGCGATTGACCTTGCCTGGATGCCCCTTCCGTGCCGGATACAGGGCAAAGACAAACAGAATGACCAACCCCAAGAACAAAGGTCGTCGGAACTGTTCTCCCCAAGTTGCAAACAGGTTCATCCACATCACGAACAGCGCAAAGGCTGCCAGCAAGTAATGGAGAATCTTCTGCGGGATCCCCTCATAGATACGAGTATTGGATTCCCGGTCGTACTTCTTCATGATCTCCGCCACGTCGTCTGCCGTGCCCACTTCCACATCGTGGTGGACAGCAGGTTCGGCTTCCGGCTGGGAAACCACAGTTTTCTTGTCCTTAAAGTCTGCCAAATTGTTCGCCTCCTTGTTTACTATTTTTCTCTCACCGGTACAGGCGGATGCTTGCATCTCTCTGCGTTCTCTCTCGTTTTAGGAACTTTTTGGGATCGTAACGGGCCGGTTAAAGGGAAAAAACGGCTGCAGCGGCCGAAAAGGCAACTGCAGCCGCAAAAGATATGGTACCCATTTCCCCACGTTCCAGGCTGGGGAGATGTTGTTGTCAGTTAAGCAACGTCAATGTTCTTTTCTTTGAAGAACTTTGCAGCGCCGGGATGGAACTTCACGTCGATGCCCTTGGTTGCGTCCTCCAGCTTCAGGTTGTTGAACTTTTCGTGTCCCTTGATCAGTTCGTCCTGGTTGTCGAACATGGCCTTGACCAGCTCATAGACGACATCCTCAGACAGTTCATTGGAAGCGATCAGAGTAGCGCGGACGGAAACGGTCTCTACATCGGCATCCTGACCCTTGTAGGTGCCGGCGGGGATGGTGGTCTTGGTGTAGAAGGCATAATCCTTCATCAGGGAGTCCCGTTCTGCGCCATCGACGGGGATGACATAGACCTGAGAAGCGGTGGACAGGTCAACGACAGCGGTGGTGGGAGCGCCAGCGACGACGAATGCAGCATCGATCTTGCCGTCCTTCAGGCTGTCAGCGGAGTCGCCGAAGCTTGCGTTGTTAACGGTGATGTCATCGAAGCTCATGCCATAAGCGGCCAAAACCTGCTTTGCGTTGAATTCGGTGCCGGAACCGGCGTCGCCCACGCAGACGGTCTTGCCCTTCAGATCCTTGACGGACTTGATGTTGGCGTTGGTGGTGACCAGCTGCACGGTTTCATCATACATACCGCAGACGGAGGAGAAGGTGTCATACTTGCCTTCTGCCTCGAACAGATCCGTGCCGGTGGATGCGTAATGCATCACGTCATTCTGGACGATGGCCAAATCTGCTTCGCCGTCAGCGATCAGCTGGATGTTGGCCTTGGATGCGCCAGTGGAGGTGACGGTCAGGGAGCTGTTGGTCAGCTTCTTGTTCAGGACGGTGGACATGACGCCGCCCACTGCGTAATAGGTGCCGGTGGTGCCGCCGGTGGCCAGGGTCAGGCTCTTTGCGCCTGCTGCCGCGCCGGTGGAAGCGGAGCCAGTTGCCGGAGTGCCGCCGCCGCAGCCGGTCAGAACCAAGCTGCAAGCCATGGCAGCAGCCAGAATCAGTGCCAGTGCTTTCTTCATAAGTAGTGTTCCTCCTAAATTTCGATTTTTGCAAAGCTCTGCCTGGAAAGAAGCTCTGCGATGAACGTACACGTTTTACAACATAATATTATATCGGGAAGCGATTCATCTGGCAAGCCCTAAAATACGCAAGATAGGAATATTTTTTCTCCCTCCCTCAGCTGGATTATTTTTTCATTTTTCGGTTCCATCTGCATCTTTTCTCGCATTGTCCGCTCTGCTCTGCATCCTTCTACCACTCATCCCTTCGTGTTCTCCCGTCTTTTCTCCGGTTTTCCGTTATATTTTGCAGCTTTTAGCGGCACTTTTCAGCATATTTCAAATTCCTGTATACGAGCCTGCATAGATACCGTTTTCTTCTCCCGTTTCCGGCCATGCCAGACCCCTTTTGCCGCTCCAAATATAGCTTTTATGTTATATTTCGCTTGTTATGTTGCTATAAAAGTTTCGCCCCCCTCTTTGCTTTTTCAGTAAAATCCGCTATACTTGAACAGAGGGCTTTTGGACACACAACAGAGAGCTTTGTCCACAGCTCACGGAAACCAGAAGAAAAGAGAACACGAGTATGCGACATATCTTCATCATCAACCCCAAAGCCGGTCAAGGCGGCAGTGTCCAGCGCATCCAGACCCTGGCAGAGCAGCTGGGACAGCGCCACCACATCGAAACTCTGACCCTCCTGACCCACGGCCCCGGCCACGCCACCACCCTGGCTCGTTCCCTGGCAGAGACTGGCGAGGCGCTGCGCCTGTACGCCTGCGGCGGCGACGGCACCATCAACGAGGTGGCCAACGGCATCGCCGGTTTCACCAACGCCGCCATGACCGCCATCCCCACTGGGCTGGGCAACGACTTTCTAAAGAACTTCGGCGCAGACGCTGAGAAATTCAACGATCCGGAACAGCTGTGGGACGGCCCCGTGACCCCCCTGGATCTCATCGACTGCAACGGCCAGCGCTGTGCCCTGACCCTGGCCTGCAATGGCATTGATGCCCGGGTGGCAGCGGACGTCCACAAGTACAGCGTCCTCCCGCTGGTTCAGGGCAAGGGGGCGTACATCGCCTCTCTGCTGGTGAATTTCTTCTTCAAGGGCATCGGCTCTCACTGGACGGTCTATTTGGACGGTGTGCCCCAGACTGGAACCTTCTCCCTGGTCACCGTCTGCAACGGCCGCTACTATGGCGGCGGCTTCCTGCCGGTTCAGGAAGCCAGCATGACAGACGGCGTGCTGAACACGCTGGTGGTGAAGCAGGTGACCCGACGGGCATTCACCCGCTTTGTTGCGCCTTATTCCAAAGGTGAATACTGGCGCTTTCCTCAGTACGCCCAAAGCTATACCGCTAAGGAGATCCGCATCACCTCGGATGAGGACATCGTGACCTGTCTGGATGGAGAGATCCTCCGTTTTCGAGACGTGACCTTCCGCCTGTCCGACAAAAAGCTGAACTTTTTCGCTCCTAAGGGCGCCAGCCCCGATGCCACCTTCACCCCCATCGACCAACAGCAGCGGAAGAACTCCCTTTGAACTGCATCGCCCGCACCAGCTGCGGTCAACCCAAAAAACGCTTCGGCGCCAAAGGCTCCGAAGCGTTTCCTGTCAATGCGCCCCCTTATGACGCAAGACATACGAGGAACGTGTGTGTACTGCGGCCATTCATCCTATCTCGTTCGCTCTCATTCCGTGCAGTTCCCAATACAGTGCGGGTGTCGGGGTGGTCGTTCCTCCTGATTCTGAGTATAGCAAAACACCTGTCCCAAAAACCGGACAAGCAGGCACGAATGAAAAATTTTTTTATCCGGCGCAAAAAGAGACCCCGCAGGGTCTCTTTTGTTATGATTGGAGTTTTGCCGTCAACGCCTCCAGCGCCTCCAGCATGGCCTCCTCAAAGGAGGGATGGGGCCGCATAGTGCGCAGCATCTGTTCTGCGGTCAGGTGGTTGACCATGGCTTCGCTGATCTGGCTGATCATGTCGCTGGCGTGCTGGCACATGAGCTGGGCGCCCAAGATCTCGTGGGATTCCTTGTCCGCCACCAGCTTCATAAAGCAGCGGCCTGGGTCTTCGATCAGAGTACGGGCGTTGCGGAACATGATGCATTTGCCTGTCACTGCGTCGATGCCCTGTTCCTTGGCCTCCGCCTCGGTCAGCCCCACCACGGCGATCTCCGGACTGCTGTAGATGCAGCTGGGCACCACGTTCAGGTCGGTCTGGGCGTCCTCCCCGCACAGCAGGTTCACGCAGGCCACCGCCTGGGCGGAGGCCACATGAGCCAGGGGGATCTCCGCCGACAGGTCGCCGATGGCGTAGACGGTGGGAATGCTGGTCTGATAGGTCTCATCCACCTTCAGCCGCTTCCCCACCTGTTCCGGCGTCAGCTCGGGGGCAAACAGTCCTTCCCAAGCAGGCACACGGCCGATGGCACACAGGACGACCTGACCGGCCACCTGCTTCTCCTTGCCCTTCTGCTCCACGGTGACTACCAGGCCGTTCTCGCCCTGTTCCACCCGCTGCACCATGGCGGAGGTCAGCACCTCCACGCCGCGCTTTTTCAGCAGCTGTCCCAGGTTCTGCCCCAGCTCCTTATCCATGGTGGGCAGCAGCCGGCTGGCGCCCTCCACCAAGGTCACCTGGCAGCCCAGGTTGTTGTAGAAGGTGGCAAATTCCACCCCGATGACGCCGCCGCCCATGATAACGATGGAGTCATAGAGCGCATCCGTCCCCTCCAACAGCTGGTCAGAGGTCAGGACATCGGGCAAGTCCAGGCCGGGGATGGGCGGGCACAGGGGCACAGAGCCGGTGGCCGCTAGGATGTGGTCAGCGGTGTAAGTGGTGCTTTCGCCATCCGTTCCGGTGACCACAACGGTGCCAGGGGCGGAGATGACCGCCGTCCCTGCCAGCACATCCACCTTGGCCTTCGCCAAAAGGGTCTCGATGCCCTCCCGAAGCTGGGCGGACACCTTCCGCTTGTAGGCGAACATCTCGCCGAGATCCACCGAGATCTCCCCCACATGGACGCCGATGGGTGCGCTGTGCTTGGCGTCAAAATAGACCTGAGAGGCGTGGAGCAGGGTCTTGGTGGGGATGCAACCTCGATTCAGGCAGGTGCCCCCCACCTCACGCCGTTCCACGACAGCGGTGCGCAGTCCCCGCTTGGCCGCCTGCAAGGCCGCCGTGTAGCCGCCAGGGCCGGCGCCGATGACGATCAACTGATAATCCGACATAGTTTGCGTTCCTCCGGTTCTATCTTAATATGCTGTCTGTGCGGAGCAAGGTACCGATCCTCTGCATCCTGCGTTATGCTTTTGTCCAGCGCAGGACAGGATGCCGCGCCGCTTTCACCTCATCCGGTCTGCCGATGATGGTGTGGTGGGGCGCTTCGTGCATGGCCTGGGGATCGTCATACGCTCTCTGAGCCAGCGCCTTCAACACGTCCGCCGCATGATCCAATGTTTCAGGGCCTTCCGTCTCGGTGGGCTCCAGCATGAGGGCTTCGTGGACGATGAGGGGGAAGTACATGGTAGGCGGATGAATACCCTCATCGATGAGGGACTTGGCCACGTCCAGAGCGGTCACGCCGGTCTCCTTCTTGAGCTTGCTCAGATCCAGGACAAACTCGTGCATACAGATGCGGTCGTAGGCCGGTTCATAGGCACCCTTCAACGCCTGCATCAGGTAGTTTGCGTTCAAGACCGCGTTCTGTGCCGCCTCAGGGATGCCCTCCTTGCCCAGGGTCATCATGTAGGTCAGCGCCTTCACGACCACCAGGAAGTTGCCGCGGAAGCTGCGCACCTGCAAGTGCCCTGCTTCTTCGGCAGTGGCAGAGTGGGGCAGGAATTCCGACAGGAACGCCTTGCACCCCACGGCGCCAGCGCCAGGGCCGCCGCCGCCGTGAGGGGTGGCGAAGGTCTTGTGCAGGTTCATGTGGATGCAGTCAAAGCCCATGTCGCCAGGACGGACTACACCCATGACTGCGTTCAGGTTGGCGCCATCGTAGTAGCACAGGCCACCGGCCTCGTGTACCAGGCGGGTGATTTCCAGAATGTTCTGGTCGAAGATGCCCACGGTGTTGGGGTTGGTGAGCATCAGGCCAGCGGTGTCATCCCCCAGCGCAGCCTTCAAGCTCTCCAGATCCACGCAGCCATCCGGAGCGGAGTCGATGTTGACCACCTCGTAGCCGCACATGGCGGCGGTAGCCGGATTGGTGCCGTGGGCGGAGTCGGGGACGATGATCTTGGTGCGCTTCTTGTCCCCACGGGCATCGTGGTACTGCTTGATGAGCAGGACGCCGGTGAACTCACCATGTGCGCCAGCGGCAGGCTGGAAGGTCATGTCGTCCATGCCGGAGATCTCACACAGGTAGCCCTTGGCGGTGTCCAGCACCTCCAACGTACCCGCCTGGGCTTCCGTAGGAGCCAGGGGATGGGTGTTGGTGAAGCCAGGCAGGGCTGCCATCTCCTCATCAATCCTGGGGTTATACTTCATGGTACAGGAGCCAAGGGGGTAGAAACCGCAGTTGACGCCGTGAACCTGCTTGACCAACTCCGTGTAGTGGCGGGAGATATCCGTCTCGCTCAGTTCCGGCAGCGCCGGCTTTTCCGCTCGGCGCAGTTCTTCGGGCAGTGCCACGGTGTCCACGTCACAGGGGGGCAGGATGGTACAACGGCGGCCAGGAACGCTCTTTTCAAAGATCAGTTTCATTTTGCCAGCACCTCCTCCACGATGGCTGCTGCTTTGTCCAATTCCGCTTTGCTGACCTTTTCAGTGGCGCACCACAAGATCTGATCCTCTCCCAGGGGCAGACCGCCCAGGATGCCCTGTGCGTCCAGGGCGTCCAGAACCCCGTCACGGTCAGGCAAGGTGGTGACGAATTCCTGGAAGTAAGCGCCGTCATAGGCCAGTTCCACGCCGTCCAGGGCGGTGAGCTTGCCCGCCAGGTAGTGTGCCTTGGCCATGGACTGCTCTGCCGCCTGGGTCATGCCGTCAGGCCCCATGGTGGCCATATACAGGCCAGCGGTCAGAGCGCACAGCGCCTCGTTGGAGCAGATATTGCTGCTGGCCTTCTCTCGCCGGATGTGCTGTTCTCTGGCCTGGAGACTCAGGACGTAGGCTTTGTCGCCCTTGGCGTCGGTGGTCTCCCCAACGATACGGCCGGGGAGCTTGCGCATGAGCTTCTGAGTAGCGGCCATGTAGCCCAGATAGGGGCCGCCGCTGCCCAAGGGCATCCCCAACGGCTGCCCTTCGCCTACGGCGATGTCTGCGCCGCAGGCTCTGGGGCTTTTCAAGATGGCCAGGGCGATGGGGTGACAGCCCATGATGTACTTGGCGCCCGCCTCGTGGACGAGAGCGCCCAGGGCTTCTGCGTCCTCCAACAGACCGTAGAAGTTGGGCTGCTGGACGTAGAAGCTGGCCACATCGGCGGTGAGCAGTTCCTTCAGGGCGTCCACATCGGTGCGGCCGTCCTTCATGGGCACCACCTTCAGCTCGTCACCAGTGCCATAGCAGTAGGTGCGGACGGTGTTGATGACGTCAGGGTGGGTGGTGGCGGAGATGAGGGTCACATGACGCTTCCGATCTCGACACATGGCGGCGGCTTCTGCCGCAGCGGTAGCGCCGTCATAGACGGAGGCGTTGGAGACGTCCATGCCGGTCAGCTCACAGATCATGGTCTGATACTCGAAGATGGACTGGAGCAGACCCTGGCTCATCTCTGCCTGATAGGGGGTGTAAGCGGTCAGGAATTCCTCCTTGGCCGGAATGTATTTCACGATGGAAGGGATGTAGTGGTCATAAGCGCCAGCGCCCCGAAGGATGGTGGCATACGCCTTGTTCTTGGCCGCCATGGCAGACAGGGCACGCCCCACTTCCAGCTCACTCATGCCGGTGGGGAGGTTCAGCTGGTCATGGAGCAGCATCTGGCTGGGCACATCCTGGTACAGTTCTTCCACGCGGTTCAGGCCGATGGCCTGGAGCATTTTTCGTCGTTCTTCTTGGGTGGACGGGACATAACTGCCCATAGATCAGCCCTCCTCCGCACAGAACGCCTCATATGCGGCGGCGTCCAGCAGTTCTTCGGTGTCGGTGACGTTCTCCACCTTGATGATCCAGGTGCCGTAGGGGTCTTCGTTGAGCAGCTCGGGCTGATCCAGCAGATCTTCGTTCACTTCACAGACGGTGCCGGAGACTGGGGAGATCAGGTCGGAGACGGCCTTGACGGATTCCACGTCGCCAAAGGCTTCGCCGGCGGCAGCGTCGTCACCCACTTCGGGCAGGTTGACGAAGACCACGTCACCCAGGGCGTCCTGGGCGAAGTCGGAGATGCCGATGACGAACACACCGTCCTCCTCCTTCAGCCATTCGTGGGACTTGGAATACTTCAGTTCAGCGGGGAAATTCATACTAATACCTCCAATAATCTATCCTAAAAAATACAACTTTTTTCTCTCTTACAGGCCGATCTTCTCCGCCAGCACTTCCATGGCGTCCTCAACCTCCTGATCGGTGAAGCAGTACTGCATTTCGGTGTGAGCAGCACGGAGCTTTTCAACGTCCTCCTTGACCGCCTGGCTCCGGAGGATACAGTCCGCCATGAGCTGTGCCAGCTTGTCAAAGTCGTCAGCGGTGAAGCCAAAGCGGGTCATCTCGCTGACGCCCATGCGCAGGGCGCCGGAGGCGGTGAAGCCTTCCTCATCGGGGGTGGCCTGGTAGTTGACGATGATGTTGTTCTCCTCCAGGCGCTTTGCCACCTCTGCGCCCACGCCGTAGCCGACCGAAACGATGACCTGGTGGGTCTCGGTGTAGTCGATAGCGGGATCACCCATCACGTCCAGACCGGCAGCCTTCAGGCTCTTGGCAAAGGACTTGGCGTTGGAAATGATGGCCTTCTGGTATTCGTCCTTGAACTGGTTCATCTCATACGCCGCCATCAGCATCCCCAACTGGGTGCCCAGGTGGTGGTTGGAGACGCTGCCAGGGAAGGTACGGGTTTCGATGGTTTTCCACAGGCCGTACTTCAGGTCTTCTTCCTTGTAGTTGACGCCGATGACGCCCCGCTGGGGGCCGAAGAAGGTCTTATGGGAGGAGCCTGTGACGATCTCAGCGCCCTCCTGGAAGGGATTCTGGAAGTGGTCGCCCACCAGACCCAGCACATGAGCCATGTCGTACATGATGGTGGTGTGGATGTTCTGTTCGTCCACAAATTTCCGAATTTCCGCCACCGGCTCCTTGTGCAGCACCATGCTCTTGCCCAGGATGATCAGCTCCGGACGATAGCGTTCCAGCAGCTTCTTGGTCTCCTCCATATCGGTCTTGTAGGGGTTCTCCTTGCACACTGGGAAATTGACCACAGCAGGCTTTTCGGTGATCGGGTCGATGGCCACATAGTCATGGAGGGCGCCCATGGGCTGTGCGGACAGGTGACCACCCTTGATGATGTGGTTGTTCATAACGTAACCCAGACGCTTGGCCTCGCGCTTGCGGTCGATGCGGTTCTTCCAGTCCATCAGAGCGGAGAACACGGCCATGTTGGCCATCTGGCCGCTGAGCACACGAGTCTCCACCTCGGAGCAGCCCAGGTAGGCGCGCATCTCATCAATCAGCAGCTGTTCCACATGGTCGATGAACTCGGTGCCCTGATAGTAGAACACGTCCTTGTCGTAGAAGGCCAAGATTTTCTTATGCTCGGCGTACCGGCAGGCGGGGTCGCTGCCACAGAGCAAGCGGACGGCACGGCTGGGGGTGTTCTCAGAGGGGATCAGGTTCACGCACCGCTCCTGCCGCCACACATGGTTTTCGGCGGCTTTTTTCAGCAGCTCGACTGCCTTGCCGGTGCGGTCGCCCTTGGCGGTGGATTCCGCTTCCTCCTCTACTTTATAAATGAGGGGACGGGCAAAGGGAGGAGCGCCTACGCTCATATGACGGGCGGGGATGACCGCCTTGACCCGCTTGCCGCGGATGTCCACTTCCACCACGTCATCTTCCAACACATCGCTGTCGATGTACGCCATGCCGATGGCACGCTTGCCGCTGGCTTCCAGGATGACGGTGGAGATGCCCTCGCCCTGGGTCTTGAAATAGGGTACCATGGTGCCGCTGGTGACCCAGCCCACCAGCTTATCATTCTTGTAAACCTCCATGCCCGCACGCATGACCCCACGGCCGGTCAGGGCGATGGGTGCGATCTTCTTGGGCAGGGCGGACAGATCGCTGAAATCACGATCCATGTATCGCTGAGCGGCTTCCTGCTGTGCCTTCAATGCGGCGCGGCCGATGAAATCCCCCTTCTGGTCGGAGAAGCTGACGGCGAACTTGGACAGTGGGACGGCGAAGATGGGAATTTCACTGCCATCGGGAGCGACGCCCATTTCGTGGCCGTACAGGGGCAGGGCAGCCTCCATGCGCAGGGTGTCACGGGCACCCAGGCCGGCGGGACGAGCGCCCAGCTCCATGAGCCGGTTCCACAGCCAGGCCGCATCCTCGCTGCGGACGTACACTTCATAGCCCAGAGGCTCACCGGTGTAGCCGGTCTTGGCGATGCGGGCTTCATGGCCTTCCAGGGGCAGGGTCTTGAGGGCGTTTTTGACCGGTTCGGTGGGGGCTTCGCCGCCTGCCAGAGTGGTCAGCATCTCCTTGCTCTTGGGACCCTGGACGGCAATGGACGCCCAGTCCTTGGTGATGTCAGTCATGGTGCAGTCGTAGCCGGCGATGACCTTCTGCAGGTGTGCCCAGTCCTTTTCCGCATTGGCGGCGTTGACCACCAGCATGAACCGTTCTTCCTCGAACAGATAGAGGTAAGCGTCGTCAATGGCGCCGCCATGTTCGTTGGGGATGATGCAGTACTGGGCCATGTTCAGCTCCAGGGCGCTGACGTTGCTGGTCAGCACATGCTGCAAGAATTTGACTCGCTCCGGCCCCTCGATCAGGAACCGCCCCATGTGGGACACATCAAAGAGGCTGCACACCTGACGGGTGTAAAGGTGTTCGGCGATGATGCCGGTGGGATACTGGATGGGCATTTCCCAGCCGCCGAAATCCACCATGGTCGCGCCCGCTGCCACATGGATATCGTACAGCTGGGTTCGTTTCAGTTCGCTCATGAAATTCATTCCTCCTCCAAATCTCTATTCGGATACACGGATTCAAAAAAGGGCACAAAACACCATGTGCTTTGCGCCTCCGTTCTCCTGCTGACCTAAACGCCCTCCCACATCCCTGCCGCCAGGGAAACCGCGCCAATGCGATCGGGAGTGAGCGTGACGGTTCGGAGCCTCGTCCCAATTAGGTCGTATCGCTGTGATCCAAAAACAGTTTCATTTTACACCCTGCCCTGTGATTTTGCAAGATTTATCACGCCGTTTGGTTCCATCTCCGGCAATTTCTCTTGACAAGCGGCGAAAAACCGGAACCATTCCCCCGATGGCTCCGGTTTTTCCCGTTCCTTTTTCGTTCTCTCATCCACGCTTCCAGTGCTCCCGCATCCGCTGCCAGAACCCCATTGGCTCCGGCTCCGGTTCCACTGGCCGGTGGAAGGACTCCGTCATGAACTGCTCCTGGCTGTTGCAGGCGGTGGACAAGGTGTGCTCCTTCCGGTGGTACGTCCCATCAGAACAGAGGAAGCTGGCCTTCACGTTGTCCCGCAGCTGACAGGTCAGCATCCATTGCAGCTGTTCCCGTATCTCTCTGTCGTGAATCGGACAGGCGATCTCCACCCGCCGTTTTAAATTTCGGGTCATCAGGTCGGCAGAGGACAGGTACATCTTGGCGTCCGCCCCCTTGCCAAAGCAATAGATACGGGCGTGCTCCAAAAAACGTCCTACGATGCTGGTCACCTGGATGTGCTCCGTCTCCCCTGCCACGCCGGGCAGCAGGCAGCAGATGCCCCGCACGATGAGCTCCACCTGCACCCCTGCCTGGGACGCCGCTCGGAGCTTGTCGATCATCCCCCGCTCGGTGACCGAGTTGACCTTGATGCAGATATAGCCATCCGCCCCCTTCTCCATCTCCTGGTCGATGAGGGCGCAGAGCTGATCTCGGATGCCGTAGGGGGACACCAGCAGCTCCTGATACTGCCCTGCCAGATCATTGACCAGCAGGTTGCGGAAAAAGCGAACGGCGTCCTGGCCGATGGGTTCGGAGGCAGTCATCAGGCTCAGGTCGGTATACATGGCGTTGGTCTTTTCATTGTAATTACCGGTGCCGATCTGGGTAATATAGCGCATTTTGCCCTTGTCCCGAAGGGTGATGAGACAGATCTTGCTGTGGCACTTGAATCCCTCCATGCCGTACACCACCTGGCATCCCGCCTCCTCCAGCAGCTCCGACCAGGCCACGTTGTTGGCCTCGTCAAACCGCGCCCGCAGCTCCATGAGCACCAGCACTTCCTTCCCGTTCTCCGCCGCTCGGCAGAGGATGTGGGCAATTTTCGAGGAGGACGCCAGCCGATAGATGGTGATCTTGATGGACAGCACGTCCGGCCGCTCCGCCGCCTCGCTGAGCAGGCGCAGGAAAGGCTCTACCGAATCAAAGGGGTAGAACAGCAGCCGATCCTGCCGCTGGATCTGGGGGATGATCTCCTTCTCCCGCTCCAGATCCTCCGGCCAACGGGAGGGATAGGGCGGATAGCTCAGCCGCTTGGCTTTGCCGTGGGACAGTGCGCCTGCCAAGGTGAATATATACCCCATCTGCAACGGACAGGAGTCCACAAAGCATTGTTCCGGATCGACCTGCACTAGCTTGGTCAGGCAGGTGAAAAATGGGTCAGAAACCTCCTGATTCAGTTCCAAACGCACCACGGCCAGCCGCCCCCGCTTTTTCAGCAGCTTGAGCACCTGCTTTCGGAAGTCCTCCTCGTTGTCCTCGAACTTCTCCTCATCGAAGCTGATGTCTGCATTGCGGGTGACCGTGATGAGACAAGTCTCCAGCACCTCATAAGCGCCGAACAGCGCAGGCGCCCAGTGGAGCAGGATCTCCTCGGTTCGGATGAAGCGCAGCTCTGTCTCCGGCAGCTTCACATAGGCGGGTACGGACTGGGGCACCGGCAGGATGCCGATGGCGCCCTTGCCTTTTTTATCCTGGAGCAGCGCCGTCACATAGAGCCGCTTGCTGACCAGGTGGGGCACGGGGTGATGGCTGCCGATGATAATGGGGGACAGAATGGGCAGGATATTGGTCTTAAAATACCGTTCGATGTATTTTTCCTCCCTGCTGCTCAGCATTTGGTAGGTCACATCCTCCACCCCAGCCTCATGCAGAGCGGAGAGGACGCCGGCATAGATGGCCTTCTTCTGCTCGATGAGCCCCGGCACCGTCTGATAAATGCAGTGCAGCTGCTGGATGGGCGTCATGCCCGTCTTGTTGTCCACCGCCTCCGGCGAGACGGCGGCCAAGTCAAAGAGACTGCCCACCCGCACCATGAAAAACTCATCCAGGTTATTGGCGAAGATGGCCACGAACTTCAGCCGCTCCAACAGCGGATTGCTCTCGTCTGCCGCTTCCTCCAACACCCGCTGGTTGAATCGCAGCCAGCTCAGCTCCCTGTTTTGGGTGTATCGGTATTGTTCTGCTCGATTTTCAGCACTTTTCGGCACAAATATCCCTCCCTTACACCGTATTTACAAACCACCAGCTCCTTTGTCTCAAACAACCGTCCCAGGTGGCGCAGAATGAGCAGGCCAGGCACCATGGTGTGGATGCGCTCCGGTACATGGCGCAGCAGCAGGTCAATGGCGTTCTGGTCGCCAGTCTCCAGCGTCTGGCACAGCCCTTCCAGCTGCTCCATTGTGATGGTGCAGCTGCCTGGGGTCAGGTGGTACACCTTTTTGCACAGCTTCAGGGCGGCGCGCGCCGTGCCGCCCACGCAGATCAGATGTGTGCATCGAGAGAAGTCCAGCAACGCTTTTTCCTCCACCGTTTCCTCGATGGCCTCTTTCATCCGCTTCAGTGCGCCATCCCCTGGCAGGATCTTCTTCACATAAGACCGGTACAGGCTCAGCGATCCCATCCGAAAGCTGGCGGACTGAACCGGCTGCCCTTGGTCGAACACCACCACTTCCGTGCTGCCGCCGCCGATGTCTAAAAAGGCGCCGCTGGTGCAATGAACCTCTAGCCCTGCGCCGTAGTAGCCCAGCAGGGCTTCCTCCGTTCCGCTGAGCACCTCCACAGAAAAGCCAGTGGCCGTTTGGATGGCCCACACCGCCTCTGCTGTGTTGAAGATGTTCCGCAAAGACGCCGTGGCAAAGACGGCTACCGCCGTGATGTCCAATGCCGCCAACGTCTCTCGAAATTCCAACAACCCGCTGCACGCTCGGGCGATGCCCTCCGGCGACAGCCGTCCTTCTTCCACATAGCCGGCCAATCCGGCCATACTTTTCTCTCGGAATAAAATCTTGAATGTTTCGCCTGCAACCTCATATACGGTCAAGCGCATGGAGTTGGAGCCGATGTCAATGATCGCCTGTTTCATCCCGTTTTCCTCCTCTCCTTGCGTGTCTCAATCGGTTCATCCTGCGCAATCGACACACTGTCTCTATGATATCCAGTTGTTGGGAATTTATGACAGCACACCTGGCCGTCTCCGCCGGAAGCCCCCTTCCCACAGAATTCACCAGGTGTGCATTCACCACGCAGTCTGACGATTTTATCAGGCACCGGTTAAATCTATCCGTTCGGTCGTGTAAATTTTCTGTAAAGTCAAATCGACCCGCTCCCGCGCCGATACCGAAGTTCCCAAAAGGCCACGGCGCTGGCCGCCGCCACATTCAGCGAATCCACCCCATGGGACATGGGGATGCACACCGTGTGGTCGCATCGGGCGATGGTCTCCTCCGCCAGACCGTCCCCCTCGGTGCCCAGCACGATGGCCAGCTTGTCCGCCTCTTGCAGCACCGGTTCCTCGATGCTCACGGCACGGTCGCTCAGCGCCATGGCCGCCGTCTGGAAGCCCAGCTTTTTCAGGCGTTCCAGCCCTGGATGGGGCCAATCCGCCGCTCTTTCCCCGATGCGCGTCCAAGGCACCTGGAAGATCGTCCCCATGCTCACCCGTGCCGCCCGTCGATAGAGGGGGTCGCAGCAGGTGGGGGTGACTAGGACGGCATCCATATGAAGGGCGGCGGCGGAGCGGAAGATAGCGCCCACGTTGGTGGGATCCACGATCCCCTCCAGAACCGCCACCCGATGGGCGCCTGCGCACAGCGCCTCCACGGCGGGCAGCTTGGGACGCCGCATGGCACAGAGCACCCCACGGGTCAGGGCGAAGCCGGTGAGCTGAGCCAGCACCTCCCGTTCCGCTGTAAACACCGGCACATCTCCGCACCGGACGAGGATGCTCGCTGCGTCCCCTGCAATGTGACGGCGCTCCATGAGCAGGGACACGGGCACGCAGCCGGCGTCCAGGGCACGGGCGATGACCTTGGGGCTTTCGGCAATGAAGATCCCCTTCTCCGGCTCCAGCCGGTTGCGCAACTGTGCTTCGGTCAGTCGGGTGAATACCGCCAGCTCTGGACGGGTCAGGTCGGTCACTTCTACAATGTTGGGCATACGGTTCTCCCTCTCTATCTCGAATTTTGTTGCCGTTATTGTACCCCAACGGCGGTGAAAAGTCCAATTTTTGCGAAAAACCCTGCGGAAGGATTCCACAGGGTTTTATGGTCATTCTTTGGGGCTGACGTCCGATTTTTTCGCCCTCTCCTTGCCGCTGCGCTGCCGGATGTCGCTCTGGAGCAGCCGATACAGGGTGGCCACGATGGGCACGCTGAGCAGCATCCCCACAATGCCCAGCATCCCGCCGCCCACGGTGATGGCGGCCAGCACCCACACGCCGGGCAGGCCAATGGAGGTGCCCACCAGCTTGGGGTAGATCAGGTTGCCCTCCAGCTGCTGGAGGATGACCAGGAAGATGACAAAGATGAGCGCCTTCATGGGCGAGATGGTCAGGATGAGCAGGGCGCCCACCACCGCACCGATGTATGCGCCGGCGATAGGGATGAGGGCGGTGACGCCCACCAGGGTGCCGATGGCCAGGGCGAAGGGCAGGCGCAAAACCGTCATGCCCAGGATGCACAGGACGCCCAGGATGACCCCGTCAAAGCAGCGTCCCACAATGTAGCCGTGGAAGCACTCGTCCATGGTCTGGAACACATAGTGAACCCGCCCCCGATCCTTGGGACGCAGGTAGGTGTCCAGCAGCCGCCGTCCCTGCGCCAGCAGGGTGTCTCTGCCCAGCAGCAGGTAGAGCGCAAAGACCAGCGCCAGCGCCCAAGTGACAATGGTGGAAAATACCGAGCCGACTGCGCTGACCACCCAGTTGACGGTGCCGCCCACCCCGTGGGTGAGGAACTGGACGGCCTGTTTGACGGCATTTTCCCAATTGGTGTTCTGGAGCCAGTTGAGTACCTCCTGGGGCAGCAGACCGTAGAGCCTGTTCAGGTCGCCCACGCTCTCCAAGTCCAGGGACTGCGCCCAGCTGCTCACCTGAATATACATCAGCCGCACCGAACGCACCAGCTCCGGCACCACCAGCTTGCCCACCAGAAAGAGGACGCTGCCCACCGCCGCCAGGGTCAGCAGCACATACAGGGGCTTGACGCCGGAACCCAGCTTGGGGAAGCGCTGTTCCAGCTTCAGCTTCCGTTCAAAGAAGGTCATGGGGATGTTGACCATATAAGCCAGCATGAATCCCAAGATCAGCGGGGCGGACGCACCGATGCAGATCTCCGCCAGGCCGGCCAGCACCGACCAGTAGTGGACAGCCAGGTACAGCAGCAGGCCGCTGAGCACCAGGCGCCTGCAATCTTTCCATTCCATCTTCATATGCGTATCCGTCCTCTCCTTAAAATGGTCAGGATTTCTTCTCCTCCGCCTCCAACGCCTCGGCGATCTGGATGCCCGCCAGCAGAACATCGTTCAAATCTCGGGTGGGCAAGATCAGATCGCTCTGTTCCAAATAGGCGAAGTAGTCGGAGAAGGCATGGATCAGGTTGTTCTCCTGGAATACATACACCTTCATCCCCTTCATCTGCCGCCGCTGGAGGATGATGCGCTCCTTGGGCGCCACGAAGAAGATGAATTCAGACGACGCCTGCACCCGACTGTCATCCAGCAGATAGATCGGCTTGCTGGGGTTGGGGTGATAGAGCATCTCCTTCAAAATCAGCGCCCGAGCTTTGGGGGCAACAACGGGGACGATCTGATCGGAGTACTCCGGCAGGATCCCCGTCCGAGCAAAGTCCAGGAGCCCCTCTCGGGTGCAGAAGCTCACATAGCGGTTCTCCTTGCGCATATGACTGACGTACTTTTCCATCAGCGGGGCAAGGGTCGGGGTCTGGTACATCCGTAGCACCTCGTCCGGCAGATAACCGCCAAAGCAGGGTGCGATGAAGTACTGATACCCGCTGCGCCAGAAATCCCAGACGCCATGCTCAACGATCGTTTGCTCTGTGCCGCCGATATTCTCGATAAAGGGCTTGGCTCGGCTGATGGCCTCCTGGAACTGGGCGTGGCAGGCCACCAGAATGGAGTCGGTAGCGGAGAACAACGCCCGATCCATCCGGGCGGTCACCAGCATGACGCCGGAGCTGGTCATGACGCAGTAGGGGTAGAGGGCGCCGATGGTGTCCGTCAGGTTGGAGTCAGAATAATAGTAGTACGCCTCGTAGCTGTCTCCGGAGACTGCCATGAGAAAGAGGAGGGAGTTGAAAAAGCTCAGGATGTCCTTGGTCTTCTCCTCCTTGTTCAGGGAGAATTGGATGATCTGCCGCATCCGTATCTTTTTGTTGCTCTTGTTCTGAAAGAAAGACTTTAGATATTTCAGGAAGTCATTGGGCTGCCGAGGCAGAAAAAGGTCGATCTTGGGCTCCGGCTTGAGCATCTCCGCCTGTGCCAGGTGGCACAGCTCCTGGTACACTCGGTTTTCCCCCAAAATGGGGGCACGGGAGACGGAATAGACCGCCTCGCCCACGAACTCATGGATGGGGCGCCGATTCTGTCCCGTCAGCAGCGCCAAATCATCCAGACATTCTGCGCAGCCCACCCGACTTTCGTAGATGTTTTCCCCGATCTCCGCGATCTCATACAGCTTTCGCAGCTGTTCCTCCTCGCCTGGAGTCAGCTGCAACGCCGCCAGGATCGCCGCCAAATGCTCCTTGGTGGGCATCCGCTTCCCGTTCAGGAACTGAAAGAAGCTGGAACGGTTGATCTTGGACTCCTCTATGATCTGATTTTTAGATTTCCCACTGAGTTTGATGGCTTGACTTAGTTGATCAGAAAATTTACTCATTTTAAATAGATACTCCCTTGCTGTAAAAGCGCGCTGTACCCGTTAAAATCATTCGCACTGTTTTTGGGTAATTGCGATTATACCATTAAGTCTCCGATTTGAAAAGGTATTCCTTTCAAATTTGGAAAAATCCTGTACTTTCATTCCGTTTTTAGGAACATTTTCACAGAAACTATCCAACAACGTCAAAAACCTCTGGCAATCCTGCCAGAGGTTTTTGCGTTCATCTGTGTTCACGATCAAAAGAAAAGAGAGAGAGTAGTAAGTAGGTAAATCAAGGAGTGTTCAAACCGGGCCGCTTCTTACCCGGCGTGATTATTGTAGCGCAAAAGGGGAATGGAGTGTTGAAAGAACTTTGAATGGATTGTAACGAGTTTGTGAATAGGAACATAAATTGGGAGATCACGCATAGGATAGCAAGTGAATCAGAACCAGCAATGGAGGTAGCAGCTATGTACGAATCCCACATCCCACCCATCAACCAACCAATCCCCATCCCCACGCAGCCCAAAGAGCAGGATCTGGACGATTTCATCTTCGCCCAGGACGGTGCGCCGGTGAGTGAGCGCTGAGGCCATGCCTGTTTTTACAGGCATGGCCTGCCCAGCAGGCAACTGCACCTTTACACCACCGCCCTTTTCCGATATAATACAGGATAAATGATTATGATTTTACCTCATCGTGAAAGGACGAGTTCCATTATGGCATCTATCAAATACGACGAATATAAGGTCAAGCTCAACAATCTCAAGCCCACCTTGGACGACCTGGGGCAGTCCCTGGGGCTGGAAGCGGCAGCAGAGGAGCTGGATCTATTGCAGGCACAGAGCGCAGCAGAGGATTTTTGGAACGACATGGAGAAGGCGCAAAAAGTCTCCCAGCGCATCAAGAATCTCCAGGACAAGCTGGACGCCCAGCAGAAGCGGCTGGACACCGTAGAAGATCTGCTGGTGCTGTGCGAAATGGGGCAGGAAGCGGATGACGACTCCATGGTAGCGGAGCTGGAGGAGAGCTACGCCAAACTGGAGGAGGACATCGAGTCCGCCCGCCTGGCCACCCTGTTCACCGGTGAATACGACTCCAACGACTGTATGCTCACCATCCATGCCGGCGCCGGCGGCACCGAAGCCCAGGATTGGGCGTCCATGCTCTTTCGGATGTATCAGCACTGGTGCGACCGGCACAACTTCAAGTGCGAGACCCTGGACTACGAGGACGGCGATGAAGCCGGCCTGAAATCCGCCACCATGATGATCACCGGCGAGAATGCCTACGGCTATCTGCGCAGCGAGCACGGCGTCCACCGCCTGGTGCGCATCTCCCCCTTTGACTCCAACGCCCGCCGCCAGACCTCCTTCGCCGCTGTGGAAGTCATGCCCGACCTGCCCGATGATGTGGAAGTGGACATCCGTCCAGAGGACGTGGAAATGCAGGTGTTCCGCAGCTCCGGCGCCGGCGGCCAGCATATCAATAAGACCTCCTCCGCCGTCCGGCTCATCCATAAGCCCACCGGCGTGGTCGTTTCCAGCCAGCAGGAGCGCTCCCAGTTCCAGAACCGTGAGACTTGCTACCGGATGCTGCGAGACAAGCTGGTGCAGCTGCAAATGCAGGCACACGCCGAGAAGATCTCCGACCTGAAGGGCGTTCAAATGAAAATCGAATGGGGCAGCCAGATCCGCTCCTACGTCTTTATGCCCTACACCATGGTCAAGGATACCCGTACCGCCTTCGAGACCAGCAACGTCAACGCCGTCATGGACGGCGACCTGGACGGGTTCATCAACGCTTACCTCACCTGCGAGGCCACCGGTACTTGGGCAACCAAATAAGCACTCACCTAACAAAGGTCAAGCGCCGCAGGCCGCATTAAGCTTTTTTTCGCTTCCTTTTCTTCGTGAAGAAAAGGAAGTGGGGTTCAGGGGCAAAGCCCCTGGTCGGCATCCGCAGACCGCAGCGTTAAGAAAACCTGCCGGGGGCAGGTTTTTAGCGTAGGCCTCGCCTGTCAACAGGCGGGGAGACGGTTCGGGTAGGAGTACAAGGAAGGGCAATTATGCTAGCCTACCCTGGGGTTTTCCCCTGTTCCGTACAGCATACCAAAGGGAGAACCCAAACCAAACTGCTGGGGTTCTCCCCTTTTTATACATAAATCGTTTAAACTCTTTTCAGTCTCGTTTCAGTTAACCGTACTATTCTTGAGTCACAGGAAAGAAAGACAGCACCGCATGAATCCAGCCCGCCCTACATAAACTGGAGGCATCTCCGCTGTCAGCAGCAAAGGAGTGAACTTTGATGTACTTTAACCAGAATCCCAATGACAATCGCGATACCCAGACCAACCTGAATCATAGTACCTATCACTACACCGGCCCTGAATTGAACGGGCGGGAACGCAGCGGAGAGCCAAAACCAGGCTTCTTCCAGCGGCGGCAAGGAAACGGCAAGGCGCCCAAGCAGAAAAAAACCGCCTCCGGCCGCTTCGGCGCAGGCTCCGTGGTAGCCATCGCCCTGGCAGCCGCCCTGGTGGGCGGCGGAGTCGGCGGCGTGGTGGGCAGTGGGTTCGGCTCCTCCGGCGGCTCCACCTCTGTGGCCGTCAGCGACCGCACCGACTCCGGTTCCGGCGGTACGGAAGTCTCTACCACCAAGGTCAAGGCTGGAGACACCATGACCTCCTCCCAGATCTATTCCACCTATGGCAAGAGCGTAGTCTCAGTCAATGTAAAGACCAGCAACGGCGAAGGCGCCGGCACCGGCTTCTTTATCAGTGACGATGGCTATATCCTCACCTGCCATCACGTCATCGACGGCGCCACCGCCATCTCCATCGTCACCCAGGACTCCACCAGCTATGAAGCAGAAGTGGTGGGCAGTGACTCCGACCTGGATACCGCCGTTCTAAAGGTGAAGAACGCCGGCAAAAAGACCACCTTCCCTGCCGTGGTTCTGGGGGACAGCTCCTCCCTGACTGTGGGGGACAGCGTCACCGCCATCGGCAACGCCCTGGGTACCCTGGCCAACACCCTGACCACCGGCGTGGTCAGCGCCAAAGACCGTGCCATCTCCATGAGTGACGGCACCGCCATGAAGCTGCTCCAGACCGATTGCACCGTCAACTCCGGCAACTCCGGCGGCCCCCTGTTCAACCAGTACGGCGAGGTCATCGGCATCATCAACGCCAAGTATTCCAGCGGCACCAGCACCTTCTCCAGCAACGAGGCATCCATCGAGGGCATCGGCTTCGCCATCCCCATCAAGGACGTCCAGACCATTCTGAGCGACCTGATGAAGCACGGCTACGTCACCGGCAAGCCCTACCTGGGCATCTCCGTCTCCACCGTCTCCTCTGTCACCGCCCAGCAGTATTCCAACATGAAGGTGGGCGCATATGTCAACAGCGTCAAGAGCGGCTCCTGCGCCGAAAAGGCGGGGTTGCAGGTGGGTGACATCATCACCCAGGTGGACGGCAAGGACATCACCACCAGCGCCGAGCTCATCGACGCCAAAAACACCCACAAGGCCGGAGACGAGATGACCTTGACCGTCTATCGGGACAAGGACTATACCACCCTGAAGGTGACGCTGGACGAGCAGAAGCCCAACTCTGACGAGGAACAGGACACCCAGCAGGATCAGCAGAGCCAGCAAGGACAGAGCGGCCAGAGTGGCCAGAGCGGTCAGAGCGGTCAGAGCCAGCAGGGACAGAGCGGACAGTACTATTATAGCTGGCCCTTCGGGAATTCCGGGTGGTAAGAATTACTCTTACCTTGCCAAAGCTCAAGCGCCGCAGGCCAACTTAAGTTTTGCGGAGCTTTTACAAAAGCGACTAGGGTCCAGGGGCAAGGCCCCTGGTCGCTGACCGCAGTCAGCGAAATCCCCCTGCCTTCTAAAAGCGCAGGAAAGGGTGAATTTTCGGCAACGCCGAAAAGAGGGGAAACCCTCGCCGGGGGTTTCCCCTAAATAGGAACACACACTCACTTTTTCATTCCATTTTCATTCAACCAACCCAAGCAGTTTTCTTTTTCATGTTTTTTCCTTTTGAAGGGACGCCCTCCGGGGCGTCTTTTCTCTTGCTCTGACCGAGGGGCAGAAAAAACGCCGCACCCTTCCGCTGGGTGCGGCGTTTTTTCATTTTTCTTCGATGTCTTTTTCTGAGACATCCAACTCCTCGTCCTCCTCTCGGAGGCTCTCCAAGGCGACTCGAACCGCCTCTACGACAAATGCAGAGAACGTGCAGTCCTTTCCGCGGATGGTGTGTTCGACTTCAGATATCACATCGACGGGAAAACGGATGCTTTTGGGTTCTGTTGCTGGGATATTGGGAATTTTAAACTTTCGCATCGGTTTCACCTCAATCATTGCGCGATACGGCAGGGTGCATTTTTCCAACTTTTTTGCAGAATTTGTCTGTTAATGTTTCATTTGTAGAATGTTTGAAAAAACATTCCTGAATCTGATCGTTTTACCATGATTTCAGAACATTTCCAGCTCAATTCCACTTTTTGAAGGCCAAAGTTCCCGCACAACTGTAGCCTTCTATGATTCTAATTGTATAACATTTTGTGTGATATTTGTGTATGCTATTTGAATGTATTTTGCTCTACTTTTTGTAACATATTTCACAACTTCGTTGAATTTCTGTAGCGCATCTGTCATTTCCTTTCTCTTTTAAGAATTTTTTAAATTACCTTGCATTTGTATTACAGATGTGTTATCATATGACTTACCCAGAGGTCATTGGGAAAATTTAAGAAAAAGTGAGGAAAAAGTATCATGAAGCACACGTCCAAACGTCTGCAGGCGCTGGTCTTGGTCCTGGCCATGTGTGTCAGTTTCCTGCAGATTCCCTCTTTTGCTCTTACTGAAGGACATCAGTATACTTATGGCAAGTCTTCCTTTGAAGCAAACGGCAATTATACCATCGAACGTACCTGTGTAACCCATCCGGACGAAAAAGTCGTTCCTCTGACCGGCACCGCTACCGACGATCAGAAAACTACCAAAGAAGCCACCTGTGAAAACAACGCTACCGTTACCTACAAAATCGTTCTGACTGACGATCTCGGTACTACCAAGACCTTCACTTCTAACGCATTCGAGATTGCAGGCACTAAGAAGGGTCATGACCTGAAGGATGCTGATCCTATTATCGAAACCCCTGCTACCTGCACCACCGGTGCTACCTATTACAATGTTAAGAAGTGCTCTCGTTGCTCTTATACCGAAAAGGGCAGCAAACAGACTTCTGTTGCTCTGGGTCATGACTATAAAGATGGTAAGTGCACCAGATGTGGCGAACCCGAAAAAACTCCTGATCCTACTCACAAGCATGTAACTGGCGACCCTAAATATGTCCCCGGCGAATCTGCTACTTGTACGAAGGATGGTTACCATTCCATGGTTTACACGTGCACTATCGCTGGTTGTCCCAATGCTGGTAGCATCGTTTACAGCGAAAAAGTCATTGATCCTGCGAAACATACTGACGTTAAGACTACCGAAAAAGTCATCACTCCTGCCACCTGTGCTAAAGAAGGCTCCAAGGTTGTCACCACTAAGTGCGAAGCTTGTGGTAAAGTTATCAACGAAGAAACCCAGGCTATCGCAAAGACTTCCAACCACCTGTATAAGATTGTTGACGAAAATGACACTGCTACCTGCGAAGCTGATGGTACTGTTGACAAAGTAACCAAGTGCGTCGTTTGCGGCAATGAAGCAAAACGTGAAACTGTAACTTCCAATAAAAAGGGTCATGTAAAAGCCGCCCCTGTTAAGGAAAATGTTGTTGAGCCTACTTGCAATGAAAAAGGTTCTTATGATGTAGTAACTTACTGCAAGACCTGTGGTAAACAGCTGAAGAGTGAAACTGTAACTGTTCGTGCAACTGGCCATAAGAAGTATGTCAAGGCTCTGGAATGGGATGACAAGGACACCATTACCGGCAACGACAAGCTGACTTGCAAGGTTATTGAAAAGTGTGCTATTTGTGGTGAAAAGAAGGCCACCTATTCTGAACCCGCTAAGGTAGTAGAAGATACCACCAAGGCTGTTGCTCAGAAGTTTGATTGTCAGCCCGGCTCCAAGACCTTTGTCGCAACCTTCGAATACCTCGACGAAAACAGCAAGAAAGTTACCCTGACCGATACCAAGACTGTTGCTTACTATAAGAATGACAAGCACGATCATGATTTAGGCACCCCCATCCGCGATGACGACAGCATCGTAAAGGCTACCTGCGTCAAGGACGGCTCTTATAACCTGGTCAAGATCTGCAAAGTCTGCGGCGAAAAGGAAGTCGTTGCAACTCTCCCCATCGACGCTACTGGCAAGCACACTGCAGCAGCAGCAAAGAAGGAAAACGTAGTCGCCGCTACCACCAAGAAGGGCGGTTCCTATGATCTGGTCGTCCGCTGCGCTGACTGCGGCGAGATCATCAGCTCTACCCACAAGACCACTGCGAAGATCGTTGTCAACGCTTCTAAGATCAACAGTGTCAAGAACTACAAGGGCAAGAAGGCTAAGGTCACTGTCAAGAAGGCAACTTCCGTCATTGGTTATCAGATTCAGTATGGCACCAAGAAGAACTTCAAGGGTGCGAAGCATGTGAACACCAGAAAGACTTCCAAGTACCTGACCAAGCTGGCCAAGAACAAGAAGTATTATGTCCGCGTCCGTACCTACAAGACGGTCGACGGCAAGCTGTACTTTTCTTCCTGGAGCGGTGCTAAGACCGTTACCATCAAGAAGTAACACACGAGTTCTCCTTTCTTTTAAGGTTTTACCGTTATAACGCGCCAAGAACGGTACCCTGCGGAGTTGTTCCTTCGGGAACTGCATGACCAGCTCCGTGAAATCTGACCTGGTGTTTCCGTCAATTTGGCCAGGCCAGTGCAAAGGCGGTGTCCCATTGGGACACCGCCTTTTGTTATGCACAGAGCCAGCGCAGTCAAAAGTCTGCGCTGGCTCTGGTTTTCTTTTTCCGAAGAACCCGCCGCTGTTCCGCTGTGTCTAATACGCCATCTGCTCTGCCGCTTCAAAGTCCGCCTTGGTCAGCGTCATCAGATCCTCCCTGGTCGGCGCTTCCAGACTGGCCACCCGATCACTTTGGGCGGAGATCAATTTTTCAAACAGGTTCCGCACCTCTCTGCCGTTGGCGAAGTTGGCAGGTCGGGTCTGGTACAGGTTGGTGAAGAACGCCGGCAGGAAGTGTTTCAGTTCCTCGTCAGGCTGGTACTGATTCTTTTTGCACAGTCCCTCAAAGATAGCCTGAAGCTCTGCGCCGGTGTAGTCGTCAAAGTGGAAATACTTGTTGAACCGAGATTCCAGGCCGGGGTTGGAGTCCAAAAAGCGCTGCATGGGGCCTTCATAACCGGCCACCACCACCATGAGCTGATCTCGATGATCCTCCATGGCCTTTAGGATGGTGTCGATGGCCTCCCGTCCGAAGTCGTTGGCGGCGTCAGGGGGCGCCAGGGCATAGGCTTCATCAATAAAGAGGACGCCGCCCAGAGCGGACTGGATGACCTTCTGGGTTTGCAGGGCGGTCTGCCCCACAAAGCCCGCCACCAGACCGGAACGGTCTACCTCGATGAGCTGTCCTTTGGGCAGGATGCCGATGGCCTTGTACAGTCCGGCCAGCAGCCGTGCCACGGTGGTCTTGCCGGTGCCAGGGTTGCCCAGAAAGACCAGGTGCAGGCTCAAGGGGGGCACGGGCAGCGCCTGCTCCTGGCGGAGCTTGCGGATCTTCATCAGGTTGATGAGGCTGCGCACGTCCTTTTTCACGTCCTCTAACCCTACCAGGCTGTCCAGCTCGGCCAGCAGCTCCTCCACGGTGGGTTCCGGTTGTTCCGGTGCATCCTGGGGTGCTTCTGCCGGTTCCGGTGCTGTGGGGGTGTCGGCAGCGTCAGATGTGTATAAGAGACAGTCTGGGGGCAGGATGGGCTGACCGGCCTCCTGAGCCATGGATTCCAGCACCTCCAGACATTGGCGGATGTAAGTCTCCTGCTTGTCGGTCACGTCACCGGCAGCGGCCGCGAACAGGGTCATCAGCACCTGGCAGAGCTGGATGAACTGACCGCAGCGCTTCCGGTTGGCGCCCTGATCCAGGGCGCACAGGGTGCGTAAGAAGCCAGGGGGCTGGAAAGTGGGAGCGGCCATGGCGCCGCTGGCGACCTCAAAGTAGAGGGCGCGGGGGGGCTGGCTGTCGGGAGCGTAGATGCCGTTGTAGAGGGCTACATGGGTCTCGGTGATGGAGCCGCCCCAGCACCACACGCCCAGAGCACAGCGGCGGAAGAAGGGGTCTGCCTCCTGGAGGAAGTCCAGGCGCAGCAGCGGATCGGCCAGCTGGCGGGCATAGGCTTGGAGGGCGGATTGGTATTTTTTATGAAGCTGCTCCGCAGTGGGGCGGGCGTTGGACATAGGATTCACCTGCTTGTTTCAGTTTGCGTCTTGTGCGTCTATCTTAATTATAAGAGAAAGGGGGGCGAGGGTCAAGGGACGGGGGTAGATTCCCCAGCAAAGGGGCGAAATCCATTGACTGGATGGGTAAAAAACGATACAATATAGAACAGAATACCGTGGGCACGTCCCTAGAGATAGAGAAAGGTAGAGAAGGCTATGGCGAGGAGAAAACGGCGCAGACCAGAACTGGAACGAGAAGGGCAGATCCGCTGCCGCTACTGCGGCGGCTTCTACAACCCATCGCTGCCGGAATGCCCCAACTGTGGGCACCAGACCGAGGAAAACCAGTCCTACACCACCGACTGGCGCCACATCAGTCCGGAGGAGTGCGCAGGCGGCTTCGGCGGCGCTGACCACATGATCCGTCGGGCAGCTGCCTGGCTGGCCGGTGGGCTGGCGGTGCTCTTTGTGGTGGTCTGTATCGCCGGCGTTACCCGTGGGATGGCCTGGTTTTCCAGCGGGGACAACCACACCCGACCGGCGGTGGTCAATGATGCCGACAGCTCTGCGGAGCCGGACAAGAGCGGTGACGCTTCCACCTCCGCCCAGCCGGTACAGGATGCGCCCAAGCAGGAGGACACCCCCCAGGTGGATCCCCCTCAAGCCATTGCGCTGAACCATGACGATGTGACCATGCAGGCGGGCGAGGAGCTGGAGATGAAAGCCGCCCTGACCCCAGAGGATTGGAAGGGGACGGTGACCTGGAGCACCGATGACAAGTATGTAGCCTGGGTGAGCCAGCAGGGCAAGGTGATCTGTTTCGGCGGCGGCAGCTGTAAGATCACTGCCACGGCGGGCGATAAAACCGCTGTCTGCCAGGTGCGCAGCGTCAGCGCTGTGGCCGACCATGCCACGGTGGACGCCAAGGTGCAGGAGCTGGAAGCCAAGGACGAGCAGGCGCAGACCAAGCAGGATGATACCAAGAAGGACGACCAGAAAAAGGATGAGGCGAAGCAGGATGAGGCAGACAACACCGACCCGCTGACCATCAACCTGACTGACCTGACCCTGGTGAATGTGGGCGACACCTATCAGTTTGAAGTCACCGGCGGCGACGGCAACTACAGCTGGAGCAGCGCAGGCCCCTGGGTGGCCACGGTAGATCAGAGCGGTGTGGTCACCGCCGTGGGACAGGGCTACGCTACCATCACCTGCACCGATGGGACAGGCAAGAGCGTCAGCACCACGGTGCGTGTGATCTGACCATCTGCTTTATTATAATGTATGTGAAAAAGGGCGAACCAAATCGGTTCGCCCTTTTTGTGCGGTTGGTTGTGTCAGGATACCGCCTGGAAGGTGGACAACATCAGCTTCATCCGCGGCAGTCGAGTCTCCTCCTCGCCCACGTTCCAGTGCATACGGGCGACCCAAATCTTGCCGTCCGCCTGGAAGCAGTAGGCACTGGCGCCCTCCTGGTTCTCCGTTTTGGTCAGGCAGGTGGCTTTGATGCCCTCCTTGCCCACCTGCTGGGTGGACTCCTTGGCCTTGCTGCCAAACTCCTGCCGCAGCTGGTTCAGGACGCCCTCTTGGGACATATCGGACGTCCGGATGGACAGGTACGCCGGCGTCTGGGCACGCTGTCGGGTGTCCTGGGCGTGGTAGGAGGCGGTGTGGGTGGCGTAGTCGTAGCGGTAGCGGAAAGTCTCGGTGTCCTGATCCAGCAGGAAGCCGGCTTCCGAGTACATTTGCGTCAGAGTCACCTTCAGCTTCACATCATCAATGGTCTCCCGCGCGGTGTAAGGCTCGGTGACGCTGGCCGGATACCAGGACACTGGGTCACGATAGCTGAAATCCTCAAAGTTGCTGTAAAGGCGCTTGCCATTGACAGTCAGCTGCACCCCCTGCCGGTCGTAGGCGGAGAGGAAGGTGTTGACCACGCTGCCCACCAGCAGCCGTTCCTCCTCTGGGGTCTGACAGGTTTTCAGCTGGTTCTGGAAGCGCTTGTTGAAGTCCAGCAGCACCAGCTCGGTGGTCTTGTCCTCGGCCATGTCAAAGCTGAGGCTTTGCAGGGTCACGCCGCTGTCCAGCACGCCGGCTTGGTGGAGGGCGTCCACCAACTTCACGTCCAAGGTCTGGTCGCGGAGCGATAAGGTGGTCAGCTCCTTGCTGACCAGGTACTTGCCGGTGGAATCCGGGTGGTAGAGGACGGGGATGGTGCGGACGGCGGCGGTGGTGTCTGTCGTGTCATCTGCGGGGGCGGCGCCCCCTTGGGAGCTGGCGGCTTCGGCTAATTTATAAGTGCGGTTCACGGTCTGGCGGGAGGTGTCGCCGCCAGTCAAGCCGTCACAGCTGGGCAGCGCCAGAATGGCTAGGATGACAAGCGCCAGGGAAAGGGGTCGTCTGTACATATGGAAAACCTCCTGTGGGAGAACGTCTCATTCAGATATAAAACTAGTATAGGGAAAAATCAGACGGGAAACAAGGAAGAAATGATGAATAAATCAGAATTGGACGGATTTTCTGCCGATTGGGAGCGGCTTCCTTGTGCAAAGGGAGCTGGACAGATTATAATCTGAAGTGCAAACAGGAAAACGCACGTTCTTTCGTCAAGCTCTACGCTCGCCCACAACCCCTCCGGCACTGCGTGCCACCTCCCCTTACAGGGGAGGCTGGGGGAGTTTGCTCCGTGCCACCTCCCCTTGCACAGGGGAGGCTAGGGGAGTTTACTGCGTGCCACCTCCCCTTACAGGGGAGGCTAGACGGTGCTGCGAAAGCGCAAGGTCTGCTGGTCGGCAAGTCGCACAGCTTTGGGGTTGATTTTTCGCTATGATTTTTTCGAAAAATCGTGGCGACAGACGGAAAAAGATGGTATACTAAGGCGTTGAGTGAACAAACGACTGTCACAAGAAAGCGTGACAGAGAAAGGGGAACCTCACCCATGGAAGAAAGAAAAACGCACTGGGGAGACCGGAAGGATGGCTATCTCATCCGCAACCTAGACGCCATGCACTACGTCATGCCCCACATCTACCCCAACCGCTGTGACAATGAGGCTTACATTTCCCAACGGGTGGATCTGACGGCCATCAACGCCTATCTGGCTCAGAAGAACGAGTCGGAGACGGAATTCCCGTACACCATCTTCCATCTCATCGTGGCCGCCATCATCAAGACCATCACCCTGCGTCCCAAGATGAACCGCTTCATCGCCAACAAGACCATGTACCAGCGGAAGGAAGTGTCCGCCGCCTTTGTGGTGAAGAAGCAGTTCAACGACGGCTCCGAGGAAGGGCTGGCGTTCCTCCACGCAAAGCCGGAGGAGACCCTGGATACCCTCCACACCCAGCTGAAACAGCAGATCCTGGCCTGCAAGGACGTGAACAAGCGGGACAGCTCCAGCGACGGCATGGATCTGTTCAACAAGATGCCCCGCTTCCTCTCTCGGTTCCTCATCTGGGTGGCCTGCAAGCTGGACAAGCACGGGCATGTGCCCAACAGCCTCATCGCCACCGACCCCTACTACGCCTCGGTGGTGCTGTCTAATCTGGGCTCCATCAAGCTCAAGAGCGGCTATCACCATCTGACCAACTGGGGCACCTGCTCCCTGTTCTGCATCATCGGGGAGAAGAAGCAAAATCCCGTGTTTGATGACCAAGGGAACGTGACCATGAGGGAGACGCTGGATCTGGGTCTGACCATTGATGAACGACTGGCGGACGGGTACTATTACGCCAAAACAGTCCGCCTGCTCACCCACCTGCTCCAGCACCCTGAGCTGCTGGAGCTGCCCGCCAACGAGGAGGTCGATTACTGATGTCAGAAGCGATTACCGCCAAAACCCCATGGGTGAAAAATCTGGGGGACGTGCCCGCCCATCTGGATTATTTCCAAGGCTCCATGTACGAGGCTGTGGAGCGCATTGCACGGCAGAATCCCAACGCAGTTGCCTTTGACTTTATGGGGCGTTCCACCACCTATAAGAAGATGATAGAGGAGATCCAGCGCTGCGCCAAGAGCCTGCGCACCATCGGTGTTCGGGAGGGGGACTGCGTGACCATCGCCATGCCCAACTGCCCTCAGGCCATCTACGTCTTTTACGCCGCCAATCTCATCGGCGCCATCGCCAACATGGTGCATCCCCTGTCCAGTGAGAAGGAGATCGAGTTTTACATCAACGAGTCCAAGAGCGTCACTGTGGTGACTTTGGATCAGTTCTACCACAAGGTGGAGGCCATCCGCCAGAACACCTGCGCCGTGAACATCGTCATCGCCCGCATTCGGGATGCCCTGTCCAAGCCGCTCAAGGCCGGATATATGCTCACCGAGGGACGGAAGCTGGAGAAGATCCCCAAGGATGCGCCGGTCATCCGCTGGGACGAATTTTGCAGCCTGGGCAAAGCCTGCTTCTGGAACTATAAGGTGCCTCGCAAGGCGGATGATCCGGCCGTGATCCTGTACTCCGGCGGCACCACCGGCAAGACCAAGGGCATCCTGCTGACCAACTTGAACTTCAACGCCCTGGCGCAGCAGATCATCGCCACCAACCCCATGTTCCGACCCGGCGACAAGATGCTCTCCGCCATGCCCCTGTTCCACGGCTTTGGCCTGGGGGTGTGTATTCACTCTATGCTGGCCAACGGCGGCCGCTGCATCCTGGTGCCTCGGTTCACGGCGGACAGCTATGCCAAGCTCATCACCAAATACAAGTGCAACTTCATCGCCGGCGTGCCCACCCTGTATGAGGCGCTGCTGCGCCTGCCGTCTATGGACAAGGCGGACTTGAGCTGTCTGAAGGGCGTCTTTTCCGGCGGCGACTCCCTGTCCGTGGAGCTAAAGAAGAAGGTGGACAAGTTCCTGTATGACCACAGGTCTATGGTGCAGGTACGGGAAGGCTACGGCACCACCGAGACGGTCACCGCCTCCTGCCTGACCCCCATCCACATGGCCAAGGAGGGCAGCATTGGCCTGCCCTTCCCGGATATGTACTTCAAAATCGTGGAGCCGGGGACGGACATCGAAGTGCCCTACGGCCAGGAGGGTGAGATCTTGATGGCAGGCCCCACCGTCATGAAGGAGTACGTCAACCATCCGGCGGAGACTGCCCAGACTCTGCGCCACCACGCCGACGGGCTGACGTGGGTGTATACCGGCGACCTGGGCGTGATGGACGCCGATGGGTTCGTTTACTTCCGCGGCCGGAAGAAGCGGATGATCATTACCTCCGGCTACAACGTCTATCCTGGTCAGTTAGAGAACATTCTGGACGCCAACCCCATGGTGCAGATGAGCTGCGTCATCGGCGTGCCTGACCCGTACAAGATGCAGAAGGTGAAGGCTTTCGTCATGCTGGCGTCCGGCGTGGAGCCGACCCAGGAGACGGAGGACAAGCTCATGCGCTACTGCCGCCAGCACATTGCCAAATATGCGCTGCCTTACGACATCGAATTCCGCAAGACCCTGCCCACCACTCTGGTGGGGAAAGTGGCCTATCGGGAACTGGAGGATGAGGAGGAAGCGCGGCTGAATCGGAAAGAGGAACGTGCAGGGCTGGAATGATCCACCCCCACCAGCGCACACCTCCCTCCAATCGGGTGCCGGAACGGCCTGCCTGTATCCTTTCAGTACGAACAGTCCCTTGGAAGGGACTGTTCGTATTTTTTCTGATCGGCATTTGGGAAAGGCGGCGATCAAAAAAAGCCTTTATAACGGAGATCATCTCCGTTATAAAGGCTGCCGCCATTTCTGATAGGTAAAAAAGCACGTTTTTTCTCCTGTTTGCTGCGTCAATCCGCAGCCCACTCTGTAAATACCTCCGCCGGCACCACATCGCTTAACCCCACCAGCGCCGGCTGGAAGGTGTCCTGGGCGACCCGCAGGCTGGCCAGTCGTTCCGCTCGCCCCGCCGGCTGCTTCCGTTGGAACTGCGCCTGTAGGGTGGGCAGGGAAAGCACTGCCCGAATCCCCGGCTCTTTGTTCAGCAGGAACAGACCGCCCCCATGGTAGTTGGCAATCTTTCGCCCCAGGGGCAGACCCAAACAGAAGGGCTGTAAGCCAGATGCGTCCATTTCCAGGTCGAAGCTCCTGTTCAGGAGGGCTGATGGGATGCCTTCTCCGGCGTCCTCTACCACGATCATAGCGTTCTTCTCCACCTGCTCCACCCGAAGGGTGATGACCCCAGGCTTCCGGTGGTAGCTCTTGGCGCTGTTGCTGAACAGGTTGTAGAGCAGATGCAGCAGGAGCTTCTCGTTGCCCCGCACCATCATGCTGCTCACCTGCTGCTCATAGACTAAGGTGAGCCCCGCCGTCTCCAGCAGATAGTCGCACTGCCGCATCGCCTCTCGGCACAGCCCTGCCACATCCAGCACCTGCAAGGGGAAATTCTCATCCGCCTGCCCCGGCGCCAGCTGGCAGAAATAGCTGATATTCTGGTCGGTGCGCAGCATCCTGGCGTAGACCTGACGCAGCTGCGCCAGCATCGGTTCCACCCGCAGCCGCTCCGTCTCCACCAGCGTGGATTCCAAATGGTGAAGGCTCTGGCTGAACTGTTGGAGCTGTCCCGTACTGCGTCCGGACAGCCGTTCCAGCAGCACCTCATAGGCCTCGCCGTCCTCCACCGCCTGATGCAGCACATACAGCGTCCCGTCCGGCAATGCACGCTTCTGACAGATCCAGCTCCGCCCCCGCAGCGTCATCGCCCCGTCCGCCTCCTGCCTCAGCGCCAACGGAAGCGCCCCATCTTCTTCCAGCTTCGCCGGCCAAAACGCCCGCTCCGCCGCGCGGTTGAAGTAGCACAGACGATGATCCTGCACCAGCAGTGCTGGCTGGGGCAGCTCGTCAAAATATTCCTTTCCCGACAGCATAAATTGTTTCATGGGATCAAATTCCCCTTTCCCTATGCAGCGCTTTCTCCCCGCCGCTCTGTCTCATGACAGGCCGTGCCATCAGAAGCCTTCCGTTGCGCTAGACTCCCTGCCCCGCTTCCTGTCTTAGGGTTGCCCTCTGTACCGATTTCACGCACCAAATGAGGTGATATTTAGTATAACATATTTTTCCGTGCAAATCCAGAATTTTGTCGGTATTTGCCAGAAAAACAGGGTTTTCGCCTCTGCTCCCTCCTTTACAGAGAAATCCCCGTCGGTTCTTGCGAAAAAATTGTGAAAAATATATCAATTTCTCTTTCCCATTTGCGCAAAATGTATTATAATGATTTGGGATATGTTATGTTATGCATCGGACAGCGGCAAGGGTGTCTCCCATCCCCCCATCGCTGTCTCATTTTAAACCGGTAAGTTCAATTTACCAAAATAGGAGGATTATACTGTATGGATTACAAAGCATTGTATCAAAGCAAACTGACGACCCCCGAAGAAGCCGTCAAGTGCGTTCATGATGGCGACTGGGTCGCATGGGGCTGGGTGAGCAACACCCCCAAGGCCTGTGACCACGCTATGGCAGAGCACCTGAAGACCCTGCATGACGTGCAGTTCCGGGGCGGCATCCTGATGTGGAAGCCCGAAATGTTCGACATGGAGAACGCCAAGGATCACTTCACCTGGAACAGCTGGCATATGTCCGGCGTGGAACGGAAGATGATCGACCGCGGCTTCTGCTTCTATGCACCCGTCCGTTACTCTGAAGTGCCTAAGTACTGCCGTGAGACCCCCTATCCTGACCGCGTTTTCTTCGCACAGTGCGCACCCATGGATGAACACGGCTACTTCAACTTTGGTCCCAACGCTTCCCACCTGATCGAGATCTGCAACCGTGCAGAAGAAATCATCATCGAAGTCAATGAGAATATGCCTCGCTGCCTGGGTGGCTATCACACCGGCATCCATATCTCTCAGGTCACCAAGATCGTGGAAGGCGACAATCCTCCCATGGCACAGCTCCCCGCCGGCGGCGAACCCACTGCGGACGAACTGGCAATGGCCAACCTGGTCGTGCCCATGATCCCCGACCACGCCTGCTTGCAGCTGGGCATCGGCGGTGTGCCCAACACCATTGGCGCTGTCATCGCTCAGTCTGACCTGAAGGATCTGGGCGTTCACACCGAAATGTACGTTGACGCTTTCGTGAAGCTGACCCAGGCCGGCAAGATCACCGGCAAGTACAAGGAACTGGATCCCGGCCGTCAGGTCTATGCCTTCGGCGCCGGCACCCAGATGCTGTATGATTTCATCAACGACAACCCCGAATGTATGTGTGCTCCCGTTGACTACGTCAACGATATCTACACCATCTCCTCCATCAGCAACTTCATCTCCATCAACAGCGCCGTTGACATCGACCTGTACGGTCAGATCAGTGCTGAAACCTCCGGCATCCGTCAGATCTCCGGTGCAGGCGGCCAGATGGACTTCGTTATGGGCGCATACCTGTCCCCCGGCGGCAAGAGCTTCATCTGCATGACCTCCGCCATGAAGGGCAAGGACGGCACCCTCAAGAGCAAGATCCGTCCCACCCTGGCACTGGGCACCGCTCCCACCTGCACCCGTTCTCAGGGTCAGTACATCGTCACCGAAAACGGCATGATCAACCTGAAGGGTCTGACCACTTGGCAGAGAGCCGAAGGTCTGATCAGCATCGCACATCCTCAGTTCCAGGATGAACTGATTGCCGAAGCAGAAAAGATGAAGATCTGGAGAAAGTCCAACAAGAAGTAATTTTTTCTTCAAAATACAACCTTTTTCCGGCATCAACGCTGCCGGAACGCTGTGAAAGCAACGAAAAGGACGCTGGCGTGCCAGCGTCCTTTCTGTCGTTTCTTGCGGGTTTTGATTGAAACCTCCAATCAAATCTGTTATCATACGAACTGTGGAAACCCACCGCCCTGCCTCACCTGGGCGGGAACGGTTCACAGACGGTTGCCTGCAATCCCGCACCGGCGGATTGGAGGTGTGTGCACAGCCCTGCGGGAAATCCATCCCGAAAGGAGGCTGGTACTACGTTACTTAACGACCTGGGCAGTATTGCGAGCATCGTGGGACTCATCCTCACGATCGTCTTTGAAGTACGCGCTCGTAAAAAGAAGTAAGCCGTCTGGTGCGAACAGACGGCTTACTGCATTGTGTAGATAGTTCCTAGATACACTTTGCGGATTCAAGTTGGATGTGGCAACTGTTCTGGGTTTCCACACCTTTATTATATCGAACCGACAGCGCTTGTCAAGCGCTTTGCCAAAAGACCATTGCGAGATAGCATTTTTCCAACGCATATGGTATAGTAATGAGATGAAGGAAAAACGATAGAACAAAAGGAGACAAAACATGAAAAAAGGAATCACGGTTTTATTGGCCGCCCTCATGCTGGCCAGCGTCTGGCTGGTCGGCTGCGGCGAGCGCAGTCCGGAGGAGTTGTGGGCAACAGCCAAGGAGAACATTGTCACAGCCAAGAGCGTCCGTCTGCACATGACCACGGATATGGCCTTCGACCTCCAGGGTGAGACCACTTCCATGACCATGAAGATGGAGGAAGCCTGCACTCAGGATCCCCTCAGTGCGGAAGTGACCATGACCATGGACATGGGCAGCCTGGGCAAGATGGACACCACCATGTATCTGGTGCAGGAAGGCAAGGAGTACGTCAGCTACACGAAGGTGTCCGGCGGCATCCTGGGCGATGAGGACGTTGGCTGGAGCCAGTCCACCATCGACGTGACCGACTTGAAGCAGTACAACGCCATGGACAACGCCAAGCTCTACCTGGATGTGCTGAACAGCTTCCAGTCCGCCGGGAAGGAGGCCATCGGCTCCTACAACACCATCCGCTATGACGGCAAGGTCACCGGCCAGGACATCAGCAAGATGCTGGATACCCTGGGGGACAACGTGTCCTCCATGCTCTCCACCGCCGACGCCAGCACCATGGCCGACCTGTTCAGCCAGCTGGACGGCATCCCCATGTCCGTGTGGATTGACCAAAAGACCGCCCTGCCGGTGCGGTACGAGATGGATCTATCCGGCATGGTCAACCAGCTGATGAGCACGATGATCAACGCCCTGGGCAGCCTGAGCAGCGAAGCGGTGGACTTCCAGGTGAGCAAGGCCAGAGTGACGGTCGAATGCAGTGACTACAACGCTGTCGCCCCCATCACCGTGCCCCAGGAAGTGTTGGACGCCGCCACCAGCAAAAGCGCAGATGCGGCCTAACCAATTTTGATAGGAAAACTGCCTCGGAAGATTCCGAGGCAGTTTTTTGTGGAAAGCAAGCGCTATCTAAGACCGTGGAAGTACCCGAAAAGCGCACGCACCAAAGGCTCCTCCATTTATGGAGGGAGCTGTCGCCGCAAGGCGACTGAGGGAGGAGCAGGTGTTTCCTGTTATGCTCCTCTTATTCCGCCAACAGCTCATCCAACTGGTCGATGAGCTGGTCAAACAGCTCCAGCGCCTGGTGGATGGGAGCCGGAGTGGACAGATCCACGCCCGCCAGCTTCAGCAGCTCGATGGGCGGCATGGAGCAGCCGCCGGACAGGAACTTGAAATAATCGTCCACAGCCGGCTGGCCTTCCTTCAGGATACGGCGGCTGATGGCGATGGCAGCGGCGTAGCCGGTGGCGTACTGATAGACGTAGTAGTTGTAGTAGAAGTGGGGGATCCGTGCCCACTCCAAGGCGATCTGGTCATCCACCACGATGTCCTTGCCAAAGTAGTCCTCATTGAGCTTCCGATAGATCTCACAGCACCGGTCGGCGGTGATGCCCTGTCCCTGCTGTGCCAGCTCATTGATCTGCAACTCGAATTCCGCAAACATGGTCTGACGATACAGGGTGGTGCGGAACTGTTCCAGGAAGTAGTTGATGAGATAAGCCTTTTCCCGCTTGTCGGTGGTGTGGTTGAGCAGGTATTCCATCAGCAGGGCTTCGTTACAGGTGGAAGCCACCTCGGCCACAAAGATGACGTAATCGGAATAGACCACCGGCTGGTTCACGTTGGACATTTCGGAGTGCATAGCGTGCCCCATCTCGTGTGCCAGGGTGAATACATCGTTGAGGGTGCCCTGGAAGCTGAGCAGCACAAAGGGGTGGGGGCGAGCGCCGGAGCTGTAAGCGCCAGAGCGCTTGCCCACGTTCTCGTACACGTCGATCCACCGGCCTTCAAAGCCCGCCCGCAGACCGTTCAGATAATTCTCGCTCAAAGGCGCCAGCGCCTTGAGCACCAGCTCCTTGGCTTCCGCAAAGGTGAACTTCATCTCCACATCCCCTACCATATTGGCGTACAGGTCGTAGAAATGCAGCTCCTCCACCCCCAGCAGCTTCTTGCGCAGGCTGGTGTACCGGTGCAGCTTGGGCAGATTCTCCCGCACTGCGTCGATCAGGCTGTGATAGACGCTCTCCGGCACCTCCGTCCGATCCAGGGCAGCGGCCAGGGCGGAGGGATAGTTCCGTGCCTGGGCGAAGAACCACAGTTGTTTGGCCTGGGCGGCCAGGGTGGCGGCCAGGGTGTTCTTGTGGCGCTCGTAGACCCCGTACAGGGACTCGAACGCGGATTTGCGCAGGGTGCGATCGGCACCGTACATCATAGGGATATAGGAACCGTGGGTCACATGGTGCGCCGCCCCCTGGGCGTCAATGGCGTCAGGAAAGGTCAGGTCGGCGTCATTGAGCATGGAGAAGATATTGTCGGGATTGTCAGACAGCTCCCCAGCCATGGCCAGCAGCCGTTCCTCCGCCGGAGAGAGGATGTGGGCACGGCGGCGGCGGATCTCATCCAGGTGACGGCGATAGCCCTCCAGCGCCGGAACATCCTGATAAAACTGTTCCAGCTTCTCGTCCGAGATGGCCAAGATCTCATTGGTCTCAAAGGCGGTGGCGGTGTTGAGCTGGGTCATGAAGTTGGTCAGCTGGGCGCACATCTCCTGGGGCTTGGCGGCACGGGTGTCCTCGTCCGCCCGCCGGAAGGCATAGACCGCCAGACGCTCGAAGATACGGCTCATCTCATCTCCCAGTTGCAGCCAGTTGTAGAGCAGCTGTGCGCTCTCCCCCAGGCGACCCTGGTAGCCCTTGACATAGTTCAAATAATCCTGGTTCCACTGAAAATCTTCCTGCCATTCGGCATCGCTGCCATACAGGTCGGTCAGCGCCCAAGTATCGGCGAAATTCACATCTTTGCGTTCGGGAATCGACATCATTCGTCCTCCTTGTTTGATATTGGTTCTATTATAGCATTGCGCGGGGGAGAAATCACCATCGAAGTCGCACTTCTAAACGGAATTCAAACCGCTTTGCGTCCACCGTTTCGGGAGAACCCCCGGGCAGGTTGGCATAACTGCCCTTCCCTATACTCCTACCCGAACCATCCCTCCGCCTGTTGACAGGCGGAGCCTACGCTAAAAACCTGCCCCCGGCAGGTTTTCTTAACGCTGCGGGGTTTCCCCTCCGACATTGCAGGCATTTTGTTGTATGCACAACTTCCCTCTCAAAACCGCCGCGTCAAACCCACAGCCACCCCTAGCACCTGGGCGCTACCGCTGCAAAACTGCTCCGCCGCCACCAATTCCGGCGGCAGCCCCGCTCCGGCTGGCTGGAGGATGACCCACTCCCCCTGCTGGTAGTACCACCGCAGAACAGCCGGACGGCTGGCGAAGGCCACCAGGGCAATCTGCCCGCTGCGGGCGCTGCTCTGCCGGCGGATGAGCACCTGGTCACCAGGCAGGATCCCCGCATCCTCCATGCCGGACTCCGTGACCCGCAGGTAGAAATGTCCTTCCGCACTGGGCAGGTCGGCAGGGGCATAGCCCTCCGGCGGCTGGGTATCCAAGGGCTCTATGCCGGAAAGCAGACGATATACTGGCACCTGTCCCGCTTTTTCCGGCGCACGCTCCCGCTGGCGCGGCACATCGTACCCTTGGAGCCACAGGGGATCTACCCCCAATTTCATGGCCAGTTCCGCCACCACTTGGCCTTTGGGATCCCGCTGGCCTAAGACATACCGATTTAAGGTTTGGGGGCGCATTCCCACATACTGCCCCAATTCCTCGTAATTCCACTTCCGTTCCTCCATCAACTGGCGCAGCCGCTGACCCAATTCCATGATTTTTTCCATTTTCTCACCCCGCATAGTCCCATTATTGTAACCATTCGGTTCTCATTGTATCACCAGACGGTATTTTTTGCAAGAATCCCCCTTTTCGGCTCTTGACGTTTTCTCTGTTCGGTGATAATATACACACTGTCAACGGAATTTCTTCCAAATTGCGGCATAATCAAACAGATTTATCTCCATCTGGTGAAATCCGTTTTCTTCCACTTTTTCCTCTCCCCGCCGGGATGGCTACGGGGAACAGGCGGAAATGGAAGGGCGAAAAAATAAAAAAAACGACATCGTTTCCGATGTCGTTTTGGTGGAGGATTGTGGATTCGAACCACAGTAGGCGGTCGCCAACAGATTTACAGTCTGCCCCCTTTAGCCACTTGGGTAATCCTCCCTATGAAATTGTGTCTTGGGAACGGTCATCCAGCAAGATGGAGCTGGTGGACGGACTCGAACCCCCGACCTGCTGATTACAAATCAGCTGCTCTACCAACTGAGCTACACCAGCGCGTGTGCCCAACTGGGCGGCTGCTCGATTCAGCTTGTTCATCATACCAAACCGGTCGACCAATGTCAAGAGCTTTTTTGCATTTTTTCGGACATTTTTTCTTTTCAACCCTTTGGGAAAGGAGGCAATGCCATGGCCTGCCCACTCCGCCCTCTGGATGCCCAGCAGATCCCGCCCGTTTGCGTCTGCTGCCGCTGTGGGGACGAATTGTATGAGACAGAGGAATGTTACCTGATTGATGAGGAAGTCATCTGCCCCAACTGTCTGCCAGACGTTGTTCGGGAGGAATACGCTCCGTGCCGGATGACCGTTGGGGAGCTGCGCTGCCCGCCGGAGGATTGAGCGGACGATGGGACAGAAATCAGGGATCTATAGAGGAGGAATTTTTCGTATGACCAAGACCAACGAAGCTGGGAAAGCCGCAAAAACCAACAACCGAAGAACCGGCGTCCGTTACCGCCGCAGCGCCGTGTATGTAAAGGAGCTGACCCCTTACATCGAAGCCCTGAGCGACCCCCAGCGGGAGTTTTTGATGCATCGAGTGCAGCGGATCATCATACGGGCGATGCGTCAGGACGTGACCTATCGGGAGGCGGAGTGCCTGGAACTGTACTTCGTGCAAGGATATACCTATGAGCAGATCAGCCAGAGCCTGCACATCAACGTGTCCACCATTTGCCGGAATATCCAGCGGGGAGAGCAGAAAATGAATCGGGTGCTGGAATTCGCCCGAGCGCTGTTGGGAGATCAGGCGGCGTGATATTGACGCAACGATAGCGTACAGTGAAGGGAGAACCCCCGGCGAGGGTTCTCCCTCTTTTCGTCTGCGACGAAAATTCACCCTTGCAAATGAGCAAGAACCAACGCACCATGCCTGTGAAACAGGCATGGCCTCCATCACCAACTACTTCACCACCACCGGCCCCATCTTCCACTCGTTCTGCGCCCGCCCCACTTCCGGCAGGCACATCCCCCACAGCAGCTCCGCTCTGGCGTCAATGGCGAACTGTTCCTGACACCGAACGTCCCACCGATTCACCTGGGCGGGTTTGGTCAGCACCGGCAGCCGTTCCAGCCCCTTGGCCTGCTTCAGCACGGCCTTGCCGTCCTGTCCCAGCCCCAGCACCCGCACATAGGGCACGCCCGCTGCCCACTGCGTCTGCCTGGTCAGACCCAGGTAAGCCCACAGGGTCAACCGGCGTATCCTGGCGTGGGCGTAGCGCTTGCTCTTTACCGTGTCCCAGAACTGTTCCAAGGTGGTGCTCTCGGCAGCAGCACGGCACAGCCGATGCTCCAGCCCTTCCCCGCAGTCGGGCAGCGCCCGCCAGTCCTCCGGCGTCATCCGGCGCAGGAGGGTCAAGATGCCCCTGGCGTTGTACGTCAGCGCCGCCGGCGTCTGCCCACGCAGCACCGCCGCCGCCGGTTCCGGCATCTGAGCACAGGCACGCTCCAACTCCCCCGCCAGCAGCCACTGCCGAAGCTGAGACGCTGACGCGAACCCCTGATGCACTCCGGCGGCATTGTGCGCCGCCCCCACCCGTGGGACGGTCAGGGCGCGCATCTCCGGCGCTAAGGTCTGGATGGCACGCAAATATTCGATGCCCAACAGGTTGTTGGGACGGGTCAGGTGCTCCGCCGTCTCCGCCCCCACCAGCGTCTCCAACGCCTTTTGACGGGCACTGGCAAAGGGCAAGCCCTGCTGCAAGGAAGGACGAAGGGCAGCCGGAAAGGCGGTGCTGTCCAGCGCCTGCGCCACGATCTGCAAGGCGGTCAGGTCACCGCTCTCGCTGCCGAAGGCCAGGTGGGTAACCCCCAGGGCGTGGAGGATTTGGACGCCCCCACGGGCGAAGGACTCAGCCGAGGACACCGCCCACTGGACGGGCAATTCCACCACCAGATCCGCACCGCACCGCACCGCCATCTCCGCCCGAGCATACTTGCTGACGATGGCCGCCTCCCCCCGTTGGGTGAAGGGGCCGCTCATGGCACAGATCACCGGCGCACCAGGCAGGGCGGCCTTAGCCTGGGCGATGAGATGGGCATGTCCCCGATGGAAGGGGTCAAATTCTGCGATGATCCCGATGCAAGTTCTCTCCTCCATAGCCGCTTCCTCCTGGCTTATCAGCATTCTTCCTGAAAATTCACAGGGAATTCCGTACATTTCTACGAAAAAAATGATTGTTCTTCCTTGCTGTTCGTACTATAATAAGATTGTACGCCTATTTACATACTACATGACAGCGCGCCGCGCTGCAAGCAGTAAGAAGATCATAAGATGAAAAAGGAGATATTCACTATGAATGTTCTGGTTATCAACGCAGGCAGCTCCTCCCTGAAGTATCAGCTGCTGGATCCCGCTACTGGCGACCTGCTGGCCAAGGGCCTGTGCGAACGGATCGGCATTGACGGCAAGTTCACCTACAAGCCCCAGGTGGACGGCAAGCAGAAGCTGGACGCCATTGATGTGGCTATGCCCACCCATTCCGAAGCCATCCAGGCTGTCCTGAACGCCCTGGTCGATCCGGAAAACGGCGTCATCGCCTCCATGAGCGAGATCGACGCTGTCGGCCACCGTGTGGTTCATGGCGGCGAAGCATTCTCCTCCTCCGTCCTCATCACCGATGAAGTCATGAAGGCCATCGAAGGCTGCAACCCCCTGGCTCCCCTGCACAACCCTGCCAACATCATCGGCATCAACGCCTGCAAGGCCGCTCTGGGCGACAGCGTTCCTCAGGTCGCTGTGTTCGACACTGCGTTCCACCAGACCATGCCTCCTGTGGCATACACCTATCCCATCCCCTACGAATACTACAAGAACGATAAGATCCGCCGCTATGGCTTCCACGGCACCTCTCATCGTTTCGTCTCCGCCCGTGCCGCCGCTATGCTGGGCAAGGACATCGCTGACCTGAAGATCATCACCTGCCATCTGGGCAACGGCTCCTCCGTGGCAGCCATCAAGGGCGGCAAGTGCATTGACACCTCCATGGGTCTGACTCCCCTGGCTGGCCTGCCCATGGGCACCCGTGCCGGCGATATGGACGCAGGCGTGATGGAATTCATCATGAACAAGTACAACCTGGACATCAACCAGATGATGACCATTCTGAACAAGAAGTCCGGCGTCCTGGGCATCTCCGAAGTCTCCTCCGACTTCCGTGATCTGGACACTGCTGCCGAAGCAGGCAACCAGCAGGCACAGCTGGCCAAGGATGTGTTCGTCTATGACGTGAAGAAGTACATCGGCGCATACGCAGCTGCTATGGGCGGCGTGGACGCAGTCGTCTTCACCGCCGGTGTGGGCGAAAACTCCGCTTCCCTGCGTGCTGAGATGGTCGAAGGCCTGGAATACATGGGCATCAAGCTGGATCTGGCCAAGAACGACTTCCGCGGCGAAGAACGGGACGTCACTGCCGAAGGCGCCACCGTCAAGGTTCTGGTCATCCCCACCAACGAAGAACTGATGATCGCAATGGATACTGCCGAGATCGTCAAGGGCTGATTGTAATTTAACATCAAAACAACAAAGAAAGTCCTCTCCGTGGGACTTTCTTTTCTTTTCCCTCAAACAGCAGTCAGATTTGCTTCTCTCTCGGATAGACAACCTTTTTCCCCCGTGGTATAGTGAACGTATCCAAACTGACACGATGAAGAAAAAAGGAGGAACTCATCATGCGTAAAAACTGCAACCGAATCTTGGCGCTGCTGCTGGCCTGCGTCCTGACCTTTGCCATGGCCGGACAGGCTTTGGCCGCTGACACGGCATCCCCCACTCCGTTTGGTATTCGCCAGTCGGAGTACCTGAAGCTGAACAAGCCCAAGGACAAAGCCCTCTACTACAAAGGCGAAACCATTCCGGTCAGTCTCACCATCGCACCGGTAGCCGAGGATTACATTGCCATCACCGCTATTGTCGTCCTGAACGAAAAGACCGAAGATACGGTCTGGCAAAAGGAGCTGTACTTGGACGGCCAGACTTATAAGGGCCGTGTAAACACCAAAAAATTTCCCACCGGTTCCTATGCCATCGCTGCCGCAACGGGTATCGTAGACCCCAGCGATGAAGATCTGGAGCCTCTGAATGACGTAGAAGCCTCCGTGGTCTACGCCGAGTTCACCCTCAAGGCTCTCAAAGCCCCCACCAGCCTGAAGGCTGCCGCCGGCAAGCGCAAGGTGACCATCACCTACAAAAAAGCCGCCGGCGCTACCAAGTATGAGATTTACCGCTCCACCCAGAAGTCCAAGGGCTACCAGAAGATCGCCGTCACCACCAAAACCAAGTATGTGGACACCAAGGCGAAGAAGGGCAAAAAATACTACTACAAGGTGCGCACCGTCCGCACCGGCAGCGGCACTGTCTACAGCGCCTATACCGGCGCCAAGCGCACGGGCAAGGTGAAATAACCCCAGTTCCAGTCCACAAAAAATGTCCGGGCACAAGACCCGGACATTTTTATTTCGTTAGGCAGTCAAACTCAGCACTTTTCAAAGACGGTGGCAACCCCCATGCCGCCGCCGATGCACAGGGTGGCCAGACCCTTCTTGGCGTCCTCCCGCTTCTGCATCTCGTGCAGCAGGGTGACGATGATACGAGCGCCGGAAGCACCGACGGGATGCCCCAAGGAGATGGCGCCGCCGTTGACGTTGACCTTGCTCATGTCAAAGCCCAGCTCACGAGCCACAGCGATAGACTGTGCCGCAAAGGCTTCGTTGGCTTCCACCAAGTCGATATCATCAATGGTCACGCCAGCCTTTTCCATGGCCTGACGGGAGGCGGGCACAGGGCCGACCCCCATGATCTTGGGGTCAACACCGCCCTGGCCCCAGCCGATGAGCTTTGCCATGGGCTTCAAGCCGTACTTTTCCACCGCTTCGCCGGACGCCAGCACGATGGCGGCAGCGCCGTCATTGATGCCGGAGGCGTTGGCAGCGGTGACGCGGGGCGTCCCCTTGTCCGCTGCGTCCCGTGCGCCGGTGACTTCAAAGGTGTGGACGACCTGAGGGTTGGGCGATTCCGCACTGAGGGCAAAGGCGCCGCGGAGCTTGGAGATCCCCTCGGCGGTGACGCCTGCCTTGGGGAATTCGTCCTTGTTGAAGTCCACCATGTTCTTCTTGACCTTCACAGGGACGGGCACGATCTCCGCATCGAACCTGCCTGCGGCCTGAGCGGCCTCGGCCTTCTGCTGGGAAGCCGCAGCGAACTCGTCCTGTTCCTGTCTGGTGATGCCCCAGATGTCATTGATATTTTCCGCAGTCGTGCCCATGTGATAATTGTTGTAGATCTCCCACAGGCCGTCCTGAATCATGCTGTCCACGATCTTCTTTTCCCCCATTCGGGCGCCCCAGCGCGCATCCGGAATGAGATACGGCGCACCGCTCATGCTCTCCGTGCCGCCGCAGACGATGATCTCCGCATCGCCCGCCAAAATAGAACGCGCACCTTCAATGAGGGATTTCATACCAGAGCCGCACACCATATTTACGGTATAAGCAGGAATGGAGTAGGGCAGACCGGCCTTGATGCTGACCTGGCGCGCAACATTCTGCCCCAAGCCAGCGGTGAGGATGCAGCCAAACACCAGCTCATCCACCTGTTCCGGCTTCACGTTGGCACGGTTCAGCGCCTCCTTTACTACCACCGCACCCATGTCCACAGCGGGGGTATTCTTCAGCGCGCCGCCGAAAGAGCCGATTGCAGTCCGACAACAGTTGATAACATATAAATCTTTCATCTTGAAACCTCCGTTCTTTGGTTGCTCCGTTTCCTTGTGCAGAACCGTCCGGTTTGGTGCCCGTCCAAGGGCGTTGCCCCACGGCACCTCCGGCCGCTCTGCGTTCCTTTTTGCTGCTTACATAACTAATTATATAGCATAAACAAATATATGTCAACCGTAATGTATGACACCTGTCAATACATCTTTTTCATCCGCTCAAACTTCCTCCTGCGCCCTCCTTCTTTCCCTGTTCCCAACCGGATTTTTCCGAGATTTGGACGCCAATTGTGAATTTTTTAGAACTTTGCAAATTTAACGCTAAATTCATTGTATATTTACGTCTATTTTGCTTGACAAACTTGTAACAAAGTGTATATAATAACCATGGTAGTTCGTTGTGAACGAGCTCCCAACTGCGTGTAGTATTTATTTTAAAAGTAACAACAGCATTTATTAATTTTCAGGAGGTTACACTATGAATCCGAGAGATGTTGTCATCGTAAGTGCATGCCGTACCCCCATCGGCAAGAACATGGGTCAGTTCAAGGACGTTCGTGCTCGTCAGCTGGCTATCACCGCTGGCGCTGAAGCCATCAAGCGCGCTGACATCGATCCTAAGCTGATCGACGGTATCGTAATGGGCGAATGCTTCACCGCTATGGAAGGCTCCCTGGCAGCTCGTCAGGTCTCCATGAGACTGGGCTTCGACGAAAGATCCAACGCCTGCGTCGTCAACCAGAACTGCGCATCCGGCATGCGTGCTCTGGACATCCAGGCTAACAACATCCTGCTGGGCAAGGAAGACATCGGCATGGTTATCGGTGTGGAATCCATGACCAACGCTCCTTATGTCCTGGAAAAGGCTCGTATGGGCTATCGTATGGGCGACTCCAAGATTTTCGATAACATGCTGCATGACGGCCTGATCGACGAACTGTCCGGCGGCCACATGGGTCTGACTGCTGAAAACGTTGCTGAAAAGTATGGCATCACCCGTGAAGAATGCGACAAGATCGCTGTCCGTTCCCACAACCTGGCTTGCAAGGCCATCGACGAAGGCATCTTCAAGGATGAAATCGTTCCCGTCGTGATCAAGTCCAAGAAGGGCGAAAAGGTCATCACCGATGACGAACATCCCATCCGTAACTGCACCATGGAAACCCTGGCTAAGCTGAAGCCCGCCTTCAAGAAGGACGGCGTCATCACCGCTGCTAACGCTTCCGGCATCAACGACGCTGCTGCAGCAGTCATCCTGATGAGCTGGGAAAAGTGCCAGGAACTGGGCAAGAAGCCCATGGCTAAGCTGGTCACCTGTGTCGCTGAAGGCGTTGCTCCCGAAGTCATGGGCCTCGGCCCCGCAGTGGCTATGCCCAAGGCTCTGAAGGCTGCTGGCCTGAAGTGGGAAGACATCGATTACTTCGAAGTCAACGAAGCTTTCTCCGCTCAGGTTCTGGGTGTTGAGAGAATGCTGAAGGAAGACTACGGCTATGTCGTCGATTGGAACAAGACCAACAAGTTCGGTTCCGGTATCGCTCTGGGCCATCCCGTTGGCTGCACCGCTCTGCGTATCATCGTCACCCTGGTGTACGAGATGATCCGTTCCGACTACAAGTATGGCATGGCTTCTCTGTGCGTCGGCGGCGGCCCCGCTCTGGCTTCCATCTGGACCCGCGATTTCTCCTGATTGCTTAAGGAAAATCACTAGTTACTCCGCTTAGGAGAAACTCCAAAGGAAACTTTCCGCTCCCCATCCTTCGGGATGGGGAGTTTTTTATGTCCGCCTTCCCCTGGATGGCTGCTGGCGCTGACCTGCTCTTGATTTCCTCAGACGGAACGCTGCTACATCCGTTCTAATTCCCATTTGTCAAGTACCTATTTCCACAATATCCACGGTTTTGTCCACATTTTATTTCTCAACCAGAGGGGCTTGACAGCAGTTCTCCCCTGAAAATGTGGAAAACTCTGTGGAATTCCTGTGGAAAACTCTCTCGGCGGCGTCCCATGCTCGGTGCCATCTACCGTTTCCGCCCCACGTTTGGAGCAAGTCGAAAGGGATGTGGGACGGGTGTGTGAAGAAAAAAGAATTTGTTTTTTTACGTTCCTTCGCCGCAATGCACTGCCATTTTGGAAGGCTCCCTCGCTTATTTCAGGGCATACCTCCCCTCACGATCTGTGTCCGGTTCAGGGTAAGGTTCCGTATCGGTTCCATCGGTGACCACTGGTGACCACTGGTCGCTGCCGCGATTGCGATTGGCCTTGTTCCGCTGGCATACCTTGCGGTATTTCTCGCTATTAACATCCAATCCCACCTTCAAAAACCAAAACGCCATCTCCACCAGCATATCCTCCCGATCCGGCAGCACGCCGCGCTTTTCATAGTCCAGCATCACTCGGATCAGGCGCCCCACCTGTTCGTCTGTGAGCGTAGCCGTTTGTTCCTCGAAGTCGTAGTACAGGATAAAGCTGCTTTTTTCTTTTGCCATTTGATTTGGCTCCTTTCTTGTTAGAATCTTCCTGTTATCTTACACAGCCTTTTCCGCTCACGCAAGTCTGTTTCCACCGTTTTCCCGTGATCTGCCCACTTTTTCTGTCTAAACCGGATGTTTGTCTGCAAAAACATCAAAGAGTCTCCCCTCAAACTGCCCGATCTGGCGCCGGAAAAAGGAGAATCTTAAAGATTTCATCGTCCCATTCTTAATCGTTCCGTGCTATGATAGAACGGAACAAGGAAAGGGGCTTTTTTCATGTATCAAATTCTCGTTTGCGACGATGATCACGACATCGTATCCGCTTTGGAAATATACCTCACCGGCGAAGGCTACGGCGTCACCGGTGCTTACTCCGGCCAAGAGGCCATTGACCTGTTTCAGCAGAACCAGTTCCACCTGGTGCTCATGGACATCATGATGCCCGGTATGGACGGCATCGCCGCCACCGCCGAGCTGCGCAAGCTGAGCAATGTGCCCATCATCTTCCTCACCGCCAAGAGCGAGGACACCGACAAGATTTTGGGGCTGAACATGGGGGCGGACGACTACATCACCAAACCCTTCAACCCTTTGGAGGTCATCGCTCGTGTTCGCTCCCACCTGCGCCGGTACACGCAGCTGGGCGGGCAGATCTCTGCCCCCCACCTGTTCACCGTTGGCTCCATTGTGCTGGATGACGGTGCCAAGACCGTGACGGTGGACGGGGAACCGGTGAGCCTGACGCCGCTGGAATTCCAGATCCTCCGCCTGCTCATGAGCCGGCCCGGACAGGTGTTCTCCATGGTGCAGATCTATGAGCAGGTGTGGAAGGATGTGGCGCTAGGCAGCGAGAACACGGTAGCCGTCCACATCCGGCACCTGCGGGAGAAGATCGAGATCGACCCCGCCCATCCCCGTTACCTGAAGGTGGTCTGGGGGCTGGGGTACAAGATGGAACAGAGTTGACCCGCTGGAAAGGATGCTCGCTATGAAATTACCACGGACTCCCTCATGGGCGAAACTTCTCTGCGCTTGTTTCGCCTGCATTTTCTTGGGCACCTGTGCCAGTCTCTCGCTCAGCGCCTTCCAACTGTTCCGCCTCTATGGAACCAGCACCACCAACGGCGGCGCTGCGGCTTCCTCCGTGGCGGAGGAATACTGCCAGGACGCTTGGGATCTATTCGTTCTGTCCCAGAACAAAAAAAGCCTGACTTATCTGGGCAAGCAGCGCTATGACGCCTTGACAGAGCGGCTAGAGCTGGACAACACCAACTTCCGCTACCGTATTCTGGACATCAACGGCAAAGTCCTGGGCGGCAACGCCAAACAGGATCTATCCAGCACCGTGGAGCGCACCTATGACGCCCTCTACCCTGCCTACTCCGATTCCACCTATATCACGGTGGAGGAACAAGACCTGCCGCCGGAGTCGGTAGAGGGGGATTGGTCGGTGGCAGACTCCACAGCTTGGACGGATGTGGCGATTGCCAGTGCCGGTACCAGCGCTAACACGGACTTGCACTACACCTACATCACCTACAATCAGGACTATATCGATCTGCCGTCCAAGTGCATCACCACACAGACCACCACGCCGCTGAAAAATCGCGTTTTGGAGTGGGGCATCACCGCTCCCATGACCATCGACGATGATCTGCTCCAATGGGAGCAGGACGCCAGCCAGAACCAGGGGCGGATGCTGCCCACCATCGGCGTGGCCATTGTCGCCGGAGCATTCGGGCTGTTCTGCCTGTGCTACCTGCTGGCCGCCGCTGGCCATAAGCTGGGCACCGAAGGCATCACCCTAAACGGCTTGTACCACTGCCCCTGGGATCTTCTGTTCCTTCTGACCATCTTCGTCAATTATCTCTATATTCGGGTCATTTGGGAGGTGCTCCGAAGCGCCGAAGGCTCCCTCAGCAACGCCAACAGCGCAGACACCATCCTCCCCACCATTCTGCTCTTGCAGTTGGGTGCTCTGGCCGCCGTGGGCACGGCTCTGTGGCTGCCCTTGCTGACCACCCTGGCCGCCCAGATCAAAGCCCACCAGTGGTGGAACACCACCTTGCTCTGCCGGCTGGGGCATCGCCTGAGGCAGTTCTTCCGCCTGATCCCCCTGCATTTTAAGGCGTTCTCCCTCTGCGCCGCCTACCTGTTCTGCTACGCCTTCCTCTGCTTCCTGGCCGGACAGCGCTCTGTGACCTTGCCCCTGATTCTCGCCTTTCTCCTGGCCGCTCTGGCCTTGGCGGCGCTGCTGTGGTGGCTGCGGGGCTGGAGTGTCATCCGCAAGGGCAGTCAGTCGCTGGCCGCCGGCGATCTGAACTACACCACCAACACCACCGGTCTGCCCTGGGATCTACAGAAACACGGGGCGGATCTGAACGCCATCAGCGACGGGATGCAGAAGGCCGTAGAGGAGCGGATGCGCTCTGACCGGTTCCGGACGGAGCTGATCACCAATGTGAGCCATGACCTGAAAACGCCCCTGACCAGCATCATCAACTATGTGGATCTGCTGAAAAAACTCAACCTGGAAGACCCCACTGCCCAGCAGTATATCGACGTGCTGGATCGGAAAAGCCAGCGCTTGAAAACCCTCACTGAGGACTTGGTGGAGGCCAGCAAAGCCTCCGCCGGCGTGCTGGCTGTGGATCGCCAGCGATTGGAGACTACCCAGCTAGTGCGTCAGGCATTGGGCGAGTACGAGGATAAATTGCGCGACGCCCAACTGCGGGTCGTCCAGCGCTACCCCAAAGAGGGAGCGTGGATCCTGGCCGATGGGCGGCATCTGTGGCGCATCCTGGATAACCTGCTGTCCAACTGCGCCAAATACGCCATGCCTGGCACCCGCCTGTATGTGGACGTGATCCGCCGAGATGGGAACGTGGAGATCTCCCTGAAAAACATCTCCGCCGACCCGCTGAACATCCCCTCCGAAGACCTGCTCCGCCGGTTCGTTCGGGGAGACGATTCCCGCTCCACCCCAGGCAGCGGCTTGGGTCTGTCCATTGCCC